>Ga0265798_10001184_pt1 | contig 41261 bp, 38 predicted proteins | sample P3T30metagenome_FD_192430 | JGI IMG/M metagenome (GOLD analysis project Ga0265798, IMG submission 192430) | Plant litter microbial communities from East Loma Ridge, Irvine, California - P3 T30 | ecosystem: Environmental > Terrestrial > Plant litter > Unclassified | place: USA: California... | reverse complement strand
GCCCTCGCGACGAGGCAGTCTGGACAGCACGGCTTTGGCAAGGAGGCAAATTCGGTTGCAAGAAGGAATCGAAGGCTCCACTGCGTAAGCATGCTAGATCAAAGTGCTTTCAAAGTCGCCACAACTAGATTTTCGACAGTAACTCGCGCTACAGAATACCGGCGAAGGACTTCTCGAATTGTGTTACGACTATCTCTCATGTGCGTACCTAATGATCGTCCTGCAGCGATCTACGCGAATAGATAACTTAGGCTGACATTCTAGGTTGAGATGCTAGCACATGCTTTCTCGTAGAACACGTAAGGTGACGCTTCTACCGCAACAAAGTTGTCCGCAATTTGAGTGTTGTAGATATAGCAGTAGCCCGGATCCGTGCTGGTTGCATACATCAAGCAATCCGAATAATAGTTGCAGGCCAAGGGACAGTCCGACGTCGGTACGTTCTCAATGGCGATGTATGCGAAGTGGCCGCCATCGTAACCGCGTTCGCCGCATCTTGGGGCCGGTGCTTGTCGTGTCCTGCCACAGTGAGCCACAAGCACTAGTAAGCACAAGACGATGTGGTCACAAAACCCACATGATCGGTGATGCAATAGCTATGCTGGTAAGTACGCACACAGCTCCAAACAGAGTGTTCGTAAGAGGGGACATTGTATTGAGTAAGAGATGATGTTCAGATTGAGGTCAGCCTGTGTATATACCTGGGTCTCTCTCAAATATAATCTTCATAAACCCCAGGCTGATGTATTGCAACGACTTTAATATAGACTTGAGCAGTTTCGTGACTTTCCTATACGTTGAAATACCCGCTGAAAGTAGTTCGTGTTGAATCTCATGATATTCATCAAAGAAATTGGTAGATCCGCGGGCCCATGGACGCTTCTAATCTACTTTGATTACAGAACTATTGTTTCCTACAGGGGCATCGCTGGTGCCCTCACGCAATGCAGTCAGAGGTAGTGCCTGTTCCGTTCAGCACATGCGCATTGAGCATCGCGCTCTCGTCTATTCACTTTTTGCGCACGTTGGTGGAGTTTTCGGTGGTGTGAAGGGCGACTATACTGTAGTCTCGAAGCGCGATAGGAAAGGCTTGACCAATCGCGCACGACATGAGAAAAAGGAGCTATGAAACGCATGCGACACTGGCAGATGTGGACGAGGTAAATACTCAATGTTTGATTCTTGGGTCATGGGAAAGGTCTGTCTGCGACACCCTTCATGTTATCGTCGTTCGATTTCGCGGAGACGCCTCTCCGTGCCTACCGACAATAGTAGCTACGTTCGACACCTAGTGGATATCAGCGACGTCGGAAACGCTGCCCTCAAATGGTGGCGGAGCCCATCCCTCACAGAAGCGGTTAGCGTTCACGAGCTCCCTCAGGATCGCCAATTCCACCATTTCGGTCAAGTGAACGTCACTGTACCATTGATTTGTAGCGTTCACGAAGATGGTGGCTTCCACATTCTTCTAAACATTTCGCTAATGGCTGTTAGAAGCTCTCTAGTAGAGTGAGCGCGCTGACACGGATTGAAAGCGAGATCCTAATAACGTTTAGAGGTCTATCCGTGAACGCTAAGCATCAACAGTCTCCTTGCGCGAAATTCGTGGTTACTAACGATGTTGATTCTGATCGGCAGTGACTCCGAACAATTGCCATACAAATGTAATGTTGATAGCTCTTCTACCACATAGAAACGCCCTTCTACTTCAGACTTCATCATGTATTCCTTTACGAGAATCTCCTCCCTCTGGTTCCTTAACTTTTCAATCGTATCTCTCTGGTGCTTTGATCTCTCGGTTGCAATGGCTCGCGCAGTATCACCGAACTCCACCGACTCCGCGAGATTCACGCACAGCGTTGGACCCGGTAATACCACATTTCGATACAAAGCCGTGCCCCCTGAGATATGCGAGCTGCACCCAGGCGTCAAAAGCTACTCCGGCTATGTCGACATCTCGGAGCACGCCCACATGTTCTTCTGGTTCTTCGAGGCACGGAACGTCGACCCCAGCAACGCACCGCTCACTACCTGGATCAGTGGCGGTCCTGGCGATTCTTCAATGTCAGAGCTGTTCACCGAGGCAAGTGTCGAATGTACTAATTGCATATGAGACAAACACTGACTTGTGTACCTAGCACGGGCCCTGTCGTGTACATCCTGATGGAGGGACCATCCACTACAACCCGTTCTCCTGGAATAACTACTCGAACGTTCTTTACGTGGACCAACCTGTGCAGGTCGGATTCTCCTACACAGATCTCGTCCCGGCCTATATGGATGGTGACTCTGGGGACATTATAGAACTAGATGAAGGAGAAAGCTGCCCTGATGACGCCGTAATCTGCGGCAACTTCTCGAGACCTGATATTTTCACCACGGCGAACAGCACAGCTGAGGCTTCGCACAATTTTTGGCTCACGATTCAAGCCTTCGTGGCTACATTTCCGCAGTACTCCAAGAACGGCTTCCACCTGACAAGCGAGAGCTACGGCGGCCACTATGTACCAATTTTCAGCAAGTACATAGAAGACCAAAACTCCAAAAGCATTCCTGGCGCGACTTCCATCGACCTCAAGTCCATCATCATTGGTAATGGATGGCTTTCGCCAACGCTGCAAACGGCATCATTCTACAGATATGGTTTCGAAGCTGGAGAAACATATGACATACCACCGCCGAAAGACTCCGTGAAGAAGGCAGTGCATGATGGGTACTATGGGAAAGGGCAGTGCGCAGATCTTTTCAGGGCCTGTGACAATGGCGGGACAAACAAAAAGTGCATGAGGGCTGCAACGCAATGCTACGTCAAAGTTCAAGAGCCCTGGATCATCGGCACTGAGCGAGACAATAACGACATTCGGCAATTGGACCCTTCGCCGTTCCCCAACGGCTTCTACCAGGACTATCTACAGCTCCTCAAAGTCCGCGAAGCCATTGGCGCGCAACAAACGTTCTACCAATTGAATCCCACCGTGGGCGAAGCGTTCAGCTCGACAGGTGACGACGCTCGAGAGCTCGGCATTCTGAACATCATCAAAGGCCTCCTGAAACGAGGTATTCGTGTCACGTTGTACGCAGGAGATGCGGACTATGAGTGCAATTGGCTTGGGATCGAGGCTGTAGCCGACGCCATTGGGGTTCCTGGCTATGACGAGGCTGGTTACACGAACGTCACGACGCCGGACAATGTTGTCCATGGGCAAGTCAAGCAAAGCGGTGGCTTCAGTTTTGTCCGCGTGTATGAGGCAGGACATGCTGTTGGAGCGTTCCAGCCTCTTCTCTTACAAACTATCTTCGCTCGGACACTGGCTGGTAAGGATCTTGCGCGAGGAGAGGCGCAAGCTGTTGCTCAGTACCGAAGTATAGGACCAGCAAAGAGCACGTATCGAGAGGGAAACGCTACCGTTCAGTATAAGACCTGGTCGGAAAGTTCAACGTACAACTACAATTCAAATATGCCAACGCTAGAGGACTTTCAACCGGTGTGGAATGGGGAGTGAGATATTTACCAAGAATATGAATTGAACTAAAATTTTGGTCTGTCTTCAGCTGAGGTTGATGATTCTTGTTTGTATTTCGCCTTCTTCTGGGCGGATATTCTCAAACCAGAACGAGTCAAAACACCCCTGGCGAATCTTCTTGAATCCATAGCGTATCAAGCAACGCTTTTCCGAAAGGATTTGAATATGAGTGATCAGAAATCTGCTGCCAGGCAGAGACTTCTCTGCGGTCGTACAACCCTCTTGAACCAGTTCGTGGATATGTTCTGCTAGTTGTGCAGCTATCTTGCTGTCCCAAATACCTTCTCTTCTGTTGCATTCGCGTAGCATCTGTATGGCTCGCCGCGACAGATTTTTGTCGTTGGTCCGTGTCGCAATCTCGAAGAGTAAAGGCACGATTTCTGGGGACGAAGTGAATGTTGAGGGCCTGGAACATGACAATGAGGACGCAGTGGTGTGATGCGGCTGAGAGTGGCTCGTCGAATTCGTACTTGGAGATAGATAGGCGATGATGAGGCCGAGTGCCATCCATATTTTATGTATAAGGTCGTCGTATCTCGATTCTCCGTGTACGTAAACATACTGATTGACGTGGAAAAGGTGCCTTTGCGCTTCGAGAAGGGGATAAGCGGCATGTTGGTTGCTGGTTGTGCTACTAAAGCTACGCGAAACAGCATTCTCCCAAGCGCTGAATGCCGCACAGACTGCTTCGTGTTCAGGTTGTAGTGACGTGGCAACTTGAGAAGGTATCCAGTCGTAAACTTCGTGATACGTCTCCGCCTGCTGGAACAGCTGTAGGAACCGACTTGCGAGCTGATGTAGGCATGCCATTGCCTGTTCCACATTCTCGAAGCGATCTGGGACTTCAAGCTGTTCATCTGGGGCAGGGTCAATGATCTCAAATGACGCAATGTTCGCCTCCAAGACTTGAGCCTGCAGTTCCATGAACACGTTGGGCAGGACTCCCTTCGCATTCCCGAGAACAAGGTCGCGACTTGGAGCAGTTCTCTTTTGAGCTGCGATGATCTTCATGCCAGCAACAGCATGCCGTACGGACTCTTCGAAATTCCCTGTCAGGCCCTCACAAGCGGAGAATATGACGCATGCGCACAGAATTGATTCCAGATGATTATCTGGGGCCGGAATTGTAGCAATCTGCGCTACAGCTTTCCGATAGATAGCCAGTACATGGTCTGGAGGAGGTGCGCCGGGGGACTTGTTATCCAGATAGTGTTCGTGAAAGGCGCTCAAGGCAAGCACTGATTGCCGAACAACGGAGTCGTCCCAGACCATACGCGGCAAGATATTCGACCACAGCTCCGACCCGAAAGGACCTTTGAGCTGGTCGATCGTGCGAGCCTGGAAGTGCCATAGGCCGCGTCGTTCGTGACTTGGAATCTTCGACCAGTGATCTATTTCCCTTGCAATGTGTGCGACCACCTCAATGGGCCCCTGGGGTTTGTTTTGATTCAGGCCATTGACGTAGTAGCATGACTTCCTGTGGCGGCTACACCTTTTACATGCTGGGACCGCCTCATCACACTTGACTCTTGCAACTAATTGCACAACCGTGTTAGCTATATGCATCAACAAAGTAACAACCAGATGGCTTACTTTTGCAGTTCAGACAACCACTACTCGAGCGCGGACCTTGCACTCTCAGCAGCTTCTCCTTGCGTACGATTTCCATTGCTGAGATTTGGATTATAACGCAAAGAGCACGAATGATTCTTGTGTGGCTGTGACATGCTGCTACTCGCACTTCTCTAGCAACTGTTGTTAGCAGCTCAGTCGACAGTCGTCAAAGTAGAGCCACGGCCAAACAAGTATAAAGCAGCGCAAATAGGAGGCATATGGAACGAAGTTCCCGGCGAGTAGGACCGAGTAACGACTATGACGCATCGGGGAGGCCTTCGCAAGTACGAGAGAAACAAAGTTTGACCAATAATCAATCTCTGCTGAGGCTGACCACTGGCTCTCAATCTCCAAACAACCGAACAACCATACTGCTTACATACAAATTGCTGGTCGATGTAGGCGTTGTTGCCTACAAAAAGGGCGTGAGTTGCTCTGTGAATGTCGAAGCGCAGAGGTCAGTGCGCGCGCTGATGTTTGATTGCCGCGCGGGGCATTCCGTCTTTGCAGCCACAGCATGCCACCACCAAAATCCGGTACTGCCAATGCATGCCCTTATCCAGCGTCCTGTGCGGAGTTAGCGATGCACGAACAAATTTCGCATTCTCATAGATGAAATTTCACTCGATCAGTTCCTCACACTCCCCCTCCGACATCCACATACACATCCCTGCAACTACCTTCCACTACCGAGGCTCGTGATTACCACCATAGCATACAGTGCTAGACATACCTTCCTTCATGGCGGCACGCAGTCGCCCTCGAGGCGGGCAGCTCAAGGACGAGTTCGACGAGGAAAGAGCACTATGGAACCAGATCCGAGCTGATGCACGGCGGATCGATCAACTCATGGTACGTACTAATCTCCATGATATTCAGCATCACATCCTACCCAACATCAAATCCTGGAGTAACTCACTATGTCTTCACGTGCTGGACGGTAGAAAACAGACTTTGTCACTCCATCTCCATACACCCCCAAAGAGCTGGGGACAACTGCGGGCTTTGCACATCACGTCGAGCCGGTTCCTGTTACGTATACTGAGAACGAGAGTTTGTGGAACCAAATTCGAGCAAATGCGGTGCAATTCAGCAGCTGGCTGGTGAGCAAGCATCTGAAGAACGTCGTCGGCCATTTACTTATCATGCTCTCGTACAGCAGCTAACTCTCACACAGAAAGAATCCGACACCACACAGAAGAAGATCCTGGAGCTCGAGGCCGAGCAAATCGCCCGCAAGGGTATATCCTCTCCTACCCAGCACCATGCCTCACCCGCGAACTAACCACACCAGATCGCGGCGAAGATCCCTCCAACCGCATCGACTCGGAACTCGAAGCCGCCCTACGAGAAAACATCAAAATCACCAATGAACTAGTGGCACTCATCAAAAGCGACGATACCTCAGGCAACGACGTATGCAGCCAACTAACGCTCCTCTCCGCGCTGCGTAACGCAGACGACGCACCACCCTCATCTGCCTCGCGCGCCACCAGCGTGGGCCACAATAAGAGCGGGCGCGATCGGCACGGCAAGTCCAGGAAACTCACCGACAGCGTGGACGATCACGAGGCGGACAGCCCCCTGCAGTCGAGCCCGAAAGTCGTCATAAGTAACCAGAAAGACCGGCTCATGGCGAAGAGTGGGGGCAGCAGAGCGGGGAGTGTGCCTGCAGCGAGGGAGGCGAGTGCGAAGCTTGAAGATGATAAAGATGATTTGGGTAAGGGTAAGAAGAAGCGCTCTTCACTCTCTTCTTCTGTCAGACACGGCGCTACACGATGATTACACTACGTTACCATACACTTCAGTTTGCTTTGTGCGATAGGGCTAAGATCTTTGACGCTTCGGCACACACACAAAAGGCGTTCGTTGTCGAGAAAGAAGAAAAAGAGCTGGGCAGGGTTTTGCTCGCGTAAGATACCCAAGGGATGGAAAGAGAAGCTAGTATAGCAGTAATGCCGTTCCGAAAATCTCATTTGTTCTTTTCCAAATCATGTCTTCGTCTTCCACTTTGTACATAAAACATCCCTGCCCCTGGTTTTCTTCCCTTCCTACCTCCCAACCACACCACACCACACCACCCCTCCACCCACTCAAACCCAACTAACCCCCACCACCAGACCTCTCTAAAACCCGCCTCCTCCCCTCCACCGAAGTCCTCTACCGCGACCCCAAAAAGCGCACAAACACCGAAGGCGAAGGCATCCTCTGCCGCGTAACCTCCGTAATCGGCGAAGGCAAACAACGCCGCTACGAAATCATCGACGCGGACCCGGACCCACCTACACCATCGATCCCCTATCGCGCATCCGTGAACCACCTCGTGCCGATCCCTGCGATCGTGGCGAACACGACGTTGCCGGATTTGGCGAAGGGGAAGAATGTGCTGGCGCTGTATCCGGGGACTACGACGTTTTATAAGGCGGAGGTGGTGGTGGGATGGCGTATGGATGGGACTGGGAAGGGGGAGGAGGGGAATTTGGTGAGGTTGAGGTTTGAGGGGGAGGATGAGGCGGATCGGGAGATGAGTGTTGAGAGGAGGTATGTGCTGCCTGATCGGTAGGTATGTGTGTGTGTCTGGGATGGGGTAGGGATCTTGGATAAGATATAGTAGGATGAGTAGGTACGGTGGTTGTTTGGAAATTGGTATTATTGTCATCGTGCATCTTGTGCTTTGATTGTGATGTTGTATGACCCAAAAAGACGCCGTCGCTATGCATTATTATTCCGGCTTAGAAGGTGGATATTCTTCTTTATGCGTCCCTCTCGTCTTCCTCGGCAACGTCCCAGCCACACAGCCCTCTCAGTACCCTGTTCTCTTCCTTCAATCCCCTGATCTCCCTACGCAGCCCCTCCTCGCTCTCGCCCTGACTCTTCAGCGCCGTCCTTGCATACTCCGCAACCCTTCCCAGACCAGCCTGCCACTCTGCATGCTCGAGCCGTAGCTGCATGCTCACACCCCTCTCCTCCTCCAAGAGTCGCTGATAGTGCTTGTGCAAGGCGAGTATTTGTGATGTCTGGCTGTACGCATACGGCCGCAGCTTATCGAGCAGCAATGTAAGCGCATTCTCGTAATCCGTAAGAAGGGATTGCAGCGCCGTGTTCGAAGAGCTAAGCGTCGAAAGGTGCGCTTGCGTAGTGCTGAGTTGGGACTGGAGGTGATTGATCTCAGCATGTCGTGTCGCAGCTACACCACCATATCAGCTCTCACACCACAATGTGAACATCTCTCTGTAAAATGCCATAACATACCATCCAGCTCCCCATTAACCTGTCTAAACCCCCCATTCCCATTCACCGGCCCGCCCTCCTCCGCCGCCCTTGCCCTCACAGCATTAACCCCATTCACAATGCCCGCCGTCTGCGCCTTGTTGTCTTCCAGGACCTGGCTCAGCTGCTGCACCACCGCCCACAGATGGTTCATGTCCGTTTGTTGGCCGCCGCTCGGTAGGCCGTTGACCATGGGGATGCCGTTTTGCTGCGCGCCGCCGGGCTGCAAGGGCGACGGCGAGGGAGGGGCGCGGGGCTGCATGTTTTGCTGCATGTTTGGGTTCGCGTCCGAGGAGAGGAAGGAGTAGTTGTTCATGGTGGTGGTGGGGGCGCGCGCGGCGCGGTCTGGGGCGTGAGGTGAGTTGTTGGCTGGCGGCTCGGCTCGAGTGCTGCAGGCAGGTAGGCCGCCGCGGAAGTGGGAGTGGACCTCGAGTTACTTTAGAGCGATACGGAGGGCCGGGATGGATATTGCAAGGGTCCTCACGGCAATTGTGCGAATCACATAATTGGTCACTGGCGGAGCTTGATGCACATTGACGTCGCGGAGGTCTTAACTTGCTTTCACGATCGGTTGGCAAGTGTTCTTGGCGACATGCAGATTGCACAGCTACAAAGATAGAGCACCTGGCACTACTACCAACGTCCAAATCCCTGTCTCTGAGGTTCGACTGCCTATCTATTTGTCTGCATACCGATGATCCATCACTGCCTCCTCGATGTCGCTATCCTCACCATTTACATGCCGAAGCACCTTGGGAATAGATGTCCGCAAGGAAGAGTTCTGTCGCTCTAGTTCCGCGATCAACTCTTGCGAGCGCTCGAGAGACAACGTCTTCGCAGCTGCTACGACATGCCGGTTGATACGGTATGTTCCTCGCAGTTCAGCACGCATATCAAAAAAAGATCTGTCGGTCGGCGTCGTGGAGGGCTGATTTCCCTTCTTGACCTCGGGTTCCTCGCCTTTGTCTTCGTCGACTGTACTCTCTGATGTGGCAGACGAAGCGGAACTGGGTGGGCGGGTGCTTGGTGGGGACTGGGACGTTGATTGAGGTGCGCTGGAATCAGACTCGTCGTCCGTGCTTGTTGATACATCAGACGGGATGGGACTGCTCGAGCGAGTGCTTGGACGTGACTGTGAAGTGGACGATGGTACGACTGCGAATTGTTAGCCTTTATATTCCCAAAGCATTGGTTTTCGACTTGCCTCCTCCACCTCTCATACTCGGTCCAATGAACCCTCCAATGAGCGGTTCGGGATTTGGAGGACTTGATGATCGACCTAGATTACGCATCTTGTCCTATAGACGCCGATACCATGGCCCGGTCTTCTTCTCCTTCACCTTCTTGGATGGTCGATCGGCTTTACGCATGCGATCATCAAGGCTTTCGAATCGCCGCGTTGCGGTTGGTAGCTCCGTCGTTCTGCCCCCCTCTGAGGTGCGATCTGAACTACCGCTTTGATCTCTGCTTGATGCTCGTCCTCGCTGCATGGTTGATGGTCTCTCATTCTCCTCCTCAGCCATCTCCGCCGAAGACATATTCTCCCTCATCGCCCTACTCTTCTTTTTCCTCCTGAGGATATTCGGACGACGATCGAGCTGTTCTTGGAAGACTTCGCGTCTCGTCTTCGTGATCGGTAGTCTCTCCCGCTCCTCTTCTGGGATAAGACTTGGCGTGAAAGGATAGCGAGAATTTGTCGGTCCAATGGCATCAGGCGACGCAATTGGGGTAGGGGTGGAATGCGGATTGACATCTCGTGTGACAGGGTCGATGCTCTCACCTGATGCGCGACTTGCACGCACAGGAGAAGGGGCATCAGGCTGTGGGTTCACCACTGAGCCGGAGCTGGAGCTGAAGCCGGTGCCGGAGCTGGAGCTGGAGCTTAGAAAAGGGTGGTTGGGGACCTTTGTTGTGCCAATGACCACATGGCGCTCTGATGACGAGTCTCCTGCGAAATCCATAGCGATAGTAATGATGTACAACGGGCGTGGATGTTGGCGATAGCGATGGCGACTCGAATGAGTGGATGAAGTCTGGAAGAACGATATTGTAAGAGTGTTTCGACATTGCGGCCAAACGATGTGGAAGTTGTTCCAGTGGCAGGTAGGAAGACGACCTAGCGCACTTGCCTACCACTGTGGCAACTCACCAACTGGCAAGCACGCTTTCCACTTTTCTCTTTCCTACATCTTGCAGGTCATCCATATCCACATCTTCATCCTCCTCCTCGTCGTCTTCAGCCGTGGCTGGCACCTGTATATGGCCCAAACGCTCGCCTACTCTGCCTGCCACACGTATAGCCAATGTGCGCGTCTTCATCAACTCCGGCGCAAGCGGCGAGTCCTTCCACACCAGATTGGGCTGTATGTTCTCCTTCGGCTTGCGGTATGGTTCCAGCAACGACAGCAGCGTTTTGTATGTGTTGAGCTTGTTCTGCAGCGTCTGCCGTTGCGCAGATAGCTCTTGTAGGCGCGATACAGACGCCAGGTAGTCGTCCTGACTCACGTTACCTGTGCGAGGCGTGGAGTCGGAGGATGTGTCCCATAGCATAGGAAGCTTCGCAATGTGCTCGTCTTGAGTGAGGTCGACGTTTTGGTAGATGACGTGGGAATCGTCTGATGCTTCGGTTGGCGTATCGTGCTCGTCGTCGACTTCGCGTGAGCCAGATTCCCAATACAGCTGATCGATCTGCTCGACGACGTGCTCGATCATTTGGCGGCTGTACACTTTGCGTGAGTGTTGTTTTAGGTCGCGATTGACTAGAAACACGTCAGTTTAAATATCTCGCCTCGAGAATATAGCGTGTACCCTTGTCCAATACTCCCTTCAGCACGCTGAGCTCGATGCCTCCATCCTGCGCAATTTTCCGGAGCCGTTCGGAAGGATGAATGCCATGCGACAAGAGCTGCTTGCGCGATTGCAGGAATATCTGCTTTTGCTCGACGACAGTATTTTGCCTTTGCTTCGACATGTTGTATATCCTGTGTCAATGGGGCATTACCTGGCGTCGAAGGTGGATCGAAAGGCTTCGCGTCGACTGTTGTGCGGGGACTAGCGCGGCGCGTGAAATCGGGACCCTGGCCGTGACCTGCATTCACGCCAGCAAAAGGATCCACTTATTTTAAACTCCCTAAATGGGCAGTTGGCACGTCAGCCATGGATTGCAGCAACGTTGCACAGTACGATACACCGGGAGAAACGACCAGTAGGTGTTCTTCGTGCAGCTCACGTGGCGGTAAACATGAGACTCAAAATCATAAGAATTCTGATAGTATATCTTGTCGTTCCCCGGCTCGTGGTAATTTTGGTGCATCTGGCGATGGTGAAGGTAAAATCATGCCTTCTTCGTGAGGGCCAATACATTTGTCACTTACTCAAATGTCAAAATCATACCTTTGCGCATCTCATAGTTACCACATATTGTGGAAGTATGGAAAAGGTCTGGTTACGGGACCCACGTCAGCACGCGCCGTTTGTTCCGCGATCTGATCTGGGATGCCTGTCCCGCCTTCCTAGCGGTGGTGCTTAATGTGAGACCCTGAGATGCACGACTGTCTTGTTGAAGGTTGGCAAGTAAGCATCTTGAAGCTTCGGTGCGCTGTGTCTCCTGTGTTCATGGATGTCTCAGTTGACTTCAGAGATCTTGGCCACTTGTCTGCAAAATCAAGAAGTCTGCGCCACAGACCATACCGATACGGAAGGACGGCGCACCAATTTCCTGGCAGCGCACAATGATATCACTGGCGATACGACTCAGGGGCCCTTGCTTCGATCGCGACCCAAAGGCTCCAGCGTCTCCACCATAAGGAGAACAGAGAACTGCACTTTGGAAGAGCAATCGCAACGGAAAGTCGCTGAAGTCTGAAACACATTGTACATGCGGAAGCCGTTGGGCTAAGGACATTGTTGGGTCGTACCGACAAAGCAATTGTACAGCGCAAAGACATCCGCGCTTCGCTATTCGCCTCGCATTGTGCATCGGTTGGCTGTCAAGATCTTGATGACGCACCTGGCGCTTCTTGGCAAGCAGCACGCGCCCTGAATTGAAACACGTTCTTGCAAACCGTCGGCCATTCAATATCGCCGTGGTTACAATAATAATAACGCTCTTCCCTTCTGCCTCTGATTCACCACTTTTCGCGACCTCACCTACGACCTCTCCTTCTCCCTGCGACTGTACAAACAGCAGCTCTTCTCGATGGCCACCATCTAGAGTCTACCCACGATCACGCGATACACCGACCCGTACCACTGTGACTACCGCATATTGAGCACAGCATGGCAGACAAAGCACAGCCGGGGGCTGCCCAGAAAAGCGAGAACCAGAGCATAGGCAAGTTTGCCGCTTCGCTCTCCACGGGCGCCGTTATATTCGGCGCGCAGGTCCTCCTTTTCATGATATTGAGTGGCAACTGGAAGCTGCACAAGAACAAGGCGAAGACGGAGAAGAGCACTGCGCGGGAGGGCTTGTTCCATAAAATATAGTACGCGACCCGTTCCGCACTGCTGAATATATACTGACATTTCCCAGCTATTACAAAACCGCCTTCGTACCCAAAGCCAGACGCATATCGCCGCCTGTCACCGCCTTCGAGTCGTTCAAGAATGTCTTCACCATCAGCGACCGCGAGATTGTGCGCATTGCCGGCGTTGATGGCTACCTCTTCCTCCAATACCTACAGCTGCTACTCCGAATCTTTGTGCCCATGGCACTCGTCGTCCTACCCATCCTCCTACCCATAAATCGAACCGGTATACAAGCAGACGAAGTCTCTGGCCTAGACTCGCTGGCATGGCCCAACGTGGCGATCCCTGAGAAGAACCATCGTTTGTGGGCGCATCTGATTCTCGCGGTCCTTGTCGTCCTCTGGGTCTGTTTCAACTTCTACGCTGCCCTGCGCAACTTTGTGCGACTCAGGCAGACTATCCTCACCATGCCAGAACATCGCATGCGCGCCTCTGCCACCACGATTCTTGTCCAGAGCATTCCTCGCAAGTGGCTCAACGTCCCCGCACTTGACGCTCTCTACGATGTCTTCCCCGGAGGCATCAAGGACATTTGGATCAACCGCAACTATGATGAGCTACAAGAAAAAGTAGCCAAAAGGACCAAGATCGCGAGGTCGCTGGAATCAGCTGAAACCAATCTCATCATCAACTGCAACAAGAAACACATGGAGCTGGAGGCAAAGCGATTGAAGAAGGAGGGCCACAAAAAGAAGAGCAAGAAAGAGAAGAAGCACGACGAGGCCATGCATGATGAGCGCATCGCCTCCGAGACCCACGAAGCAGGCACAGACGCGGGTAATCCCCACGAGATCGAGCAGCGGCTGCAGGAAGTGCTTGACGAGCCGGCATCTTCATCTTCGTCATCCTCACGATCAAACTCGCCAAATCGCAAAACGGGTAGGAATCCGTTACCTTTCGTAGGACAGGGCATACATGCCGTCGGCGAGGGGTTCCGTGACGTGGGACAGGGTGTGGATAGGTTCAACAGGAAGGTGTTTGGGGGAGTTAAAGGTGCTTTTGTCCGGAATAACAGGCAAGCTCCTGCAGCACACACCGTGGATGGCAGTCCTGAAGTGCCAGGATCCTCGCCCACATCTGCCAACTTTGATGGAAGAGCCACTAGCAGCGACACCCATACCCGCCTGGCAGAGCCAGACATAGAGAAGTTCGGATCCAATGGCACAACTTCCGATCCAGATTCACCATCCCAGGCGCACAAGGAGGCCCAAGACGATCCAAAGCAAAAGGAGAAGGCCACAAAAACTGCTAGTTTCCATCCCTTCAAAAAGCTGTTGGGCGCGTATCTTGGTCGGGGTGACTTTGCTAGTCCCCAGCCTTACCACAAGGCGGGCGACATACCCGTCATGGAGCTCAATGATTCCGAGAAGGAGAAGATCAAGTACGATGTCACGGGCCTGTACAACGACGCGCATGCTGAAGACGACGAGAACGCGTTGTGGAGGAAGTACCTGAAGCCGAAGGACAGGGACACGATGCGCCTTCCTCTATTCAACAAATCTTGGTGGCCCTCGCTCCCACTCATTGGCAAGAAAGTAGACACGATCTACCATTGTCGCAAAGAGCTGGCCCGCTTGAACGCAGAGATCGCTGACGACCAAGCGCACGATGAACGCTTCCCATTGATGAACTCGGCATTCATTCAGTTCAACCACCAGGTTGCTGCACACATGGCTTGCCAGTCGGTCAGTCATCATATCCCGAGGCAAATGGCACCGCGAACTGTCGAGGTCAATCCCAACTACGTCGAGTGGGACAATCTCAGTATGAAGTGGTGGGAGAGATATTTGCGATTCACTGGTGTCATTGTTGCCATCATCGGCCTCATCATACTTTGGGGTACTCCAGTTGCATTCACCGGTTCATTGTCCCAAATCAGTACGTTGACTGAGCAACTGCCTTTCCTGAGTTTCATCGACACCCTCCCCGGCTGGGTGGTAAGGTTCATCGAAGGTGTCTTGCCTCCACTCTTACTGGCGCTCCTCTTTATCGTTTTGCCCATCACCCTACGCTTCTTAGCTGGGCTCACCGGTACAACCACATCCGGAGAGCGAGAACTTCTAGTCCAAAACTTCTACTTCGCCTTTGTTTTCATACAATTGTTCCTAGTTGTGTCGATCTCAAGTGGTCTCACAACAACAATCAACAAGCTCGCCAACGACCCAGCCAGCGTCCCTCAGGTCTTGGCAGAGAATCTGCCAAAGGCTGCCAACTACTTCTTTTCCTACATGATATTGCAGGCTCTCAGCATCAGTTCCGGGACCCTGTTGCAGATCGGCGCCGTTATCGTCATCGTCTTCTTAGGATTCCTCGACACCACTCCGCGTGAGAAGGTATCCAGGGTACTTGCTAGGCCCGGTATCAACTGGGGTACCATGATACCTGTTTACACCAATTTCGGTGCTATCGGTTCGTACATTGATTCGCGTCCACTTTCCTACTTTTTTCACTAACGCAAGCCAGGTATCATATACTCAGTCATATCTCCACTGATCCTGATCATGATGATCATCACGTTCAGCTTGTTTTGGTTCACATATCGTTACCAGATGATATATGTCAGCTACGCCAAGGCTGAAACCAACGGCCTCATCTTCCCCAAGGCAATTAATCAGCTCTTCACAGGGCTCTACTTTCTCGAATTGTGCCTGATTGGATTGTTCCTTCTACAGCTGGATGAGCAATGCGTCCCGCATGCAATCATTATGGTAGTCACGCTCATCTTTACGGTCATCTATCAATTTGTGCTGAACAGTGCTTTCGGGCCGCTGTTCATCTACCTGCCAATCACCTTCGAGGACGAGGCTGTCGAACGAGACGAAGAATTCCAGCGTGCCCAAGACAGCCGATGGGAGCAACAGCATGCTGAGCACGACCGACTCATCGCAGAGGACAATGCCAAGACGGCCGCCGAGGAACGCGAGCTCGCACATCTTCAGGAGCAGGACCGCAAATACGGCGACGCAGCCTACGGACCCGGCGCCTACGAGATGAAGAATTTGGACGGCAGTCGTCCGTCCATACAGGGCATGACAAACACCTCGGAGCACTCTCGCCGCGCCTCCAACTGGGCACAAGAATCCCGCAAGAATTCAGATGGGCGCCGTCAATCCTCCTCACACGTGTCCAAGAACAAGAATCGCAAGGATCCGCTCAACCTCGTCACCAACGCCCTCAAGCACGGCCTCAACGACGTCGCCGCGCCCATCCGCGACATGGAGAACCAAGCCATGCCCACCTCCAACCTCTTCGACAACATCGACGACGAGCTCGTCGACCTGGAGCCCGAGGCCCGCCAGAAGCTCATCAAGAGGAGTTTCCAGCACCCTGCCACCCGCGCCATTCAGCCAGCTATCTGGATCCCGCATGACGAGCTGGGTGTCGCTAATGACGAGATCCGGCGGACGAGTGCGTTTACGAATAAAGTCTGGATCACGAGTGTGAATGCGCGATTGGATGCGCGGGGTAAAGTCATGTACAAGGGTCTGCCGCCAGATCGTGACCCGTTTGAGAACATTGAGGTGTAGGTTGTAAGAGATGGATTGTTGCTTTGTGTTGTTTTTGTTTCCAGCATATTCTTTTTTAATCATCACGAGAGAAGCATTGGCATTATGGAGTTGCATAGCGAAGCATGGTTTGCATGGTATACATGAGCATTTACGAATTTGGATTCTTCTTGTACAAACATGAACATATTGCTGCTGTGATTGTTCGCGTTCAGTACTCGTGCGTGACGTTTTCGCTTCCCATATCAACATCAAAATCAAAATCAAAACGAAAGCTCAAAATCGACCCAACTTTCCTTCACATCTTACGCCCTGCCTACCGCTCTCAGCTCCATTAATGGAACCTCCTCGTTCCTCCGCACCGCGCCTCACAAAAGTCAGGCGCGTCGTTCGACCCGTCAGCAAACGCTGCTAGTTCAAGGTAGTTCACCTCGGTCAGTGAGTCGGCGAGGGCATTTAGCTCGTGCTGAACAGGAGGAGGGCTGGCGGACAGGGTAGCTGTATCGGAGGTATCCAGCTCGTGCTGAACTGGAATGGTGGGAGGAGGCGGTGCGTCGATGTCGATTGGGTTACCCTGTGTGCCCGCGACCTCCCGAGGATATCCAGCCCCCTGTATCGGCATTGCGCCCATATTCCACCGTGGATAATGCTAGGGACCTTGAGGATATACAGGCTGCATTATCGCAGTATGTTGAGGAGGGAAAGACATTGCATGATACTGCTGCGCCATAGGACCTTGAGGATATCCAGCAGGCATCATCGGCGCGGCATCTGATGCAGAGTCAGTGCTGCTGTCACGTGATATATAAAACAATGGGCGACTTACTGTGGTGATATCCATGCTGCCTCATCATTGATGCCGTATTCTGCTGGTACGCTGGCATAGCTGCAGGACCTAAACACGCAGTCAGCCATGTTGGGTCCAAGCGAATTCAGCACACGGGTGGAAAATACCTTGGAGTATTCCCGCTGCTCTACGCCGCTGCGCCCTCCCGTGCTCAGCCACCACTTTCCCCACAAGCTCGATGTCTCCGGTCTCGGGGTTTATGGCTTTGCGTGAAGTGTACGGCTCCCGGGGAGATGGGAGGATGCTCTTGAGGCGCGTGAGGTCGTTGTTCCATGTGGGTTCTTGGGACATTGTGTTTGATAGTGTGCTGGGGTGTAGAGGTGGTGTTGGAAGTGTGGTATGAGCAGAGTTGGCTTCGGAACGGGAGTACTTATTGTATGTTTGGAAGCTGAAGAGAGAAAAAAAAAGGGCATAGAGACAACAGAGTGCGCAGAATTTATACGAAATGTCTGCCTGTATTACTGGGCCGGTTCGGAGGAGGAATTACGTCGAATTTTTGAAGTCTGAACCGTGGTTTTTATGATAGATTTGTCCGGAAGAGGGAAGAACAGGGGAGCTCAATTAAACAGGACCATGAAAGTGAAAGCTAGCAAACCAAAAGTTCGACATATTCACAACTCTGGGTCAAGACCATGGAACCAAACCGGATCCGCAATAAACCCACAAGATGAGAAAGAACGCAACCTTCAGACCAGAAGCGCACTACCATCCACCCCTCAATTCCTCACCCCAACCTCTCATGCCTCGGCCAAATCCCATGCTTCCTCCAAAAACCCCTCGTATCCAATTTCCTCCCCAGCAGATGCTGATCCCTAGGAAGCCCCCTAACCCCCTCCTCAACCATGAGTTCACCCACCCACTTCGAAAACTGCTGCCTCATCACTCTATCCCCCTCCTCACCCTCCTCAGTCATACTACTAAAGCTCATAATCAAATCCCACCAATCATACACCCTCAAATCCGCGATAACCCACCTCTTCCCCTCGTCAAAAGCCTGGTGCTCAGCGACAATAACTCTCGCTACATCCTCGCCGTGAATAAAGTGCACGGCGCCGCGCTTCTTGACGTCGCTTTTATTCTGTGCTAAGCGGGGCAGCCATGTACGCGGTACGCGAGTACCTCCATATAGCCCCGATAAATTCAACACGCAGCCTCCGAGTGCTAGTAACTCGTCCTCCGCGACGGCACGCTTGTCCTCTTTATCGTACGGCGCATCGTCGTCGCTCCAGCCCTCGGGACACTGGTTGAATATTCCAGAGCTACCCAGTTGAATCCATTTATTTTCCGCGCCGTGCACGCTGCGATATAAGCCGACGAGCGACTTACTCTGCCCCGATCCTGTTAGGGGGAATGTGATGAGCACGGTGGTTGCGGAGGGGAGATTCTTGTACGGCTCGGCGGACCCGGAAGAGGGGTCGAATTTGAAAGGGATAGTGCCGTCGTGGCCGGTCGTGGTTGTCGCGGCGTAGCTGATGGACGAGGATTTTAGGAGGGGGATTAGGAAGGTCGAGGTCCAGCCTGCGCCGAGGATGAGGATGTCGACGTGGGACATTTTTTCGCGGCGCATTGTGGGGTCGGAGATGGCAATTGGTGGGTTTGAGTTTCTCGTTGGGCTTTTTTGCGGCTTGTGAGCTTTGTGTTGGTGGTGTGGACATGATGCTGGTTGTATAGGTGGCCTGGGGTTGCGCAAGTGGAAATGGTGACGTTGGTGATCGGCACGAGCCGCTTTGCAGGGACTGCGTTTAAGCTTAAAATTAGTGCTGTCAGGTACCATACTGAGATGTCAGCCTCGTCTTCGTGTTGTCACATCGCGAAGTGCACTTCAAGGTCAAGTCAAATGAGTCTGTCATAAATCGTGATTACTAGCTACATCTATCAATGTGCACCATTATCTGGTTGATATGCGTTGATCGTCTTACGGTCCCATGTTCTCTCACGGCCTTACCGTGGTCGTGTACCATACATTCCCATCTGCTTCAAAATATGCTCCTATCACATCGTTCCAATATGATCACATCCCACATCTTTTAGATCCCCACCTAAGCGTTGACGATAACGGCTTCGTCAGAGTCTGCATCCGTATCAGTGGGAGTGATGCGGTCCGAGAGGTCCACGTACTCCTCACCGTCGAAATCTGAGTCGCTGTCCGTCTGCACGGATGCCTCGTACATACGTTCCTGGCGCATGGTGTCTAGCTGATCGCGAAGATCGCCTGAGATTGTCGACGCGAGGGGAAGTGGAAGAGATAGAGGCAGCTGGGACATGCGTGATCCATCTGCGATGAGCATTGCCGATTCACCTGACGACACTTCATCTTGTGACAGCTCATTCGCAGGCTCATCGGCCGCGCCGGGCGTGTCGACAGCCTCATTGACTTGCGGCGGCACAGCTGCTGCTGGCTCCTTAACCTCCGCGACGATCATGAAGTAAAGATCCTTGAACGCCTCGCGCATCGCTGTAAAGCGCTCGGCCTGTTGTGCGATGGGAACGAAGAAGTTGATCGCCATGGAGAGACCCATCATGTACATGGCGATGCCAGTCACCAAGGTGAATGTACCAGGCTGAAAGCACTCACACTGCACGACGGTGTGGAAGATCATGGTAATGACTTGCAGGAGGAGAGATCCAAGCGTATAGATCTCTTCGGCGGTGAAGCGCTTGACGTTCTTGCTGATGGGGCGTTGCGCCTTGTCTTCCTTGGCCTGAGGGTAGGGCATACCTTTGGCGAGGTAGATGCCAGCCACCAAGTATGTGACCGATGGCAGCACCATCATTGACGTGAAGAGCAAGGCGAGAGACATCATCAATGTCTGCAAGAGGTTGACCTTGGCGCAGAATCGAGAGAACATCTCGACGCGATGATAGTTCTTGACAAGATCGGCTTTTGCGACAGCGACCTTGTCAACCCCAGCAGAAGTCTTTGGATAGGCCAAGCGACAAGGCGCCGTGCCGTTGCAGACCAGAGTGAAGTGGAAGGGGATCAAAGTAGGCACGGGTAGCGGGTCGCGCTCGCGTGTGAGATCTGCAGCACGCGCCGGAATCTTCGCAGGACGTATGCCCAGTACAGCGGCGAGATGCTTCAAGCCTGAGGCTACCACTTTGACAGTCTTGTCGTAGACACGACGGGCACGAAAGCTAGCGCTAGCCCAACGCGTCAAGATGACCTGCTGGGGAGACGGATGCAAGGGCTGCGGAACGTACATCAGCCGAATGCATTCATCCGTCACCCACTCCATGGTCTGGTTACGGATGTCGGGGTAGTCAAAGCCGTGACCTTCCAACTTCTTGTTGGCCTTTTGTAGTCCGCGAACCAGGCAGTCTTCGTACGTCTCGCCGAATCGAAATCCGTGTCCTAGGCGTGAATCAAGAAGAACTTGTAGCTGCGCGGAAAGCTTCTCCTCCCGATGACGAGTGTTTCCCTGGGTACGTAGCTCGACGCGCGCCTGCTGGAGGCCGGGCTCGAGGTATTGCGAGATGTCTTGTAGGCCCATGCTCAGAGTGGTGAAGACGGTGACGATGTAGGCCAGACACGCGATGATGAGAAGGAGACGTGAGCGAGCGTCCTTGATCTTCGTGCGCTTGGCCTTGCGATGCGCCTGGTCGATGGCAACGGTGGCCGTAGGCACTGCGGTGTTTGTGCTATTCATGGTAGCGGAGCATGGCGCTAGGTGTTGAGTGAGTTCGACCTTCATGGTGGTGGTATCCATGTGTTGAAGTGAACCGGGAGGTAGCGAGCGCTTAAAGAGGGTCCAATGTCTGAAAGATGGACGCTGTGCTGCGAACCGACGTAGCTGTACAGTGGTGCAGTTGTGGGTGAGCGAGGAGATAAGGAAAGCAACGACAGGAGAGATGGAGCGAGGTATTTGGCTGAGAGGGAGACTGAGTCGCGATGGTGCAAGCACGTGCAGGGTGTTTCACTGCGAAGAGAGTCAGGCACCCATCAAACGACGAGCGGCGAGCGGCAAGCGGTGTGAGAATGCCCAAGGTGACAGTCCGAGCCATGAGTGAATGAGCGGTGACGACATCTGGCGTGAGCCAGAAGGAAGGTGTCTGGCATGTCTCATCGCGCTTGCCAATGGCAGTGAAGCTGATGCGCGTCGTTCTGCACGGTCCCGCCTCGTGCGTTTGCTGCTCTGCGAAGAAGAGCTTTTGGGTAAAGGGGCATCATTTTGATAGGTTTTCGGCGCGTTTCGTCCCAAAGACGGTGAGCTGACAGAGACCAGTAGGGCGCAATCGTAGGGTTGGTGTGGTTGACGCTGTACTCGTTCTATTGTGACAACCTTCAGGACGCACTGATCGCCCAAGCCGGTGAGCCACAACATCTACCTACCAGCCCAACTCGCGAGATTCATGTCTTTCTTCGTGGCGTCCTTCTGCCAGGCGTCCTCCCAATATCTTCAATATCCCCAACAACATCACCAACGTCCTCCACTTTCACATCCCGCACTCCCTCCCGCACAACTTCTTCCTTACCAACACCCTCAGCCCCACCCACTTCCACCTCCACCACCGCCTCCTTCTTCACCCTGACCTTCGCCCCCCTCGCCACCACACTCGAAGGACACAACCCCCTCACCCCCAACCTACACGCTCCACACTTCCTCCCCACCGGCAAACAAACCGTCTGCCCAAACCCCACCAACAAATTATTAACATCATGCCATTTCTCCCTAGGCAACCACGCCTCCAGCGCCTTCCGCGTTTGCTCCGGAGTTTGCGTCTTGTGCCAGCCCCACAGATTCGTAATGCGATGGACATGTACATCCACGCCGATGCCCAGATCCTTGCCCCACGCCGCGCTCATGGTTAAGTATGCCATCTTGGGCCCTACGCCAGGTAAGCTCACGAGGCCCTCGATGGTGTCGGGGATGTCGGAGTTGAAGGTATCGCGGAGGAGGAGGGCGGTTGCTTTTATGTATTTTGTTTTTAGGTTGTGGAAGCCGACTTTGGCGATGAAGGCGTTTAGGGTGGTGGGGTCGATTGCGAGGATAGATTCGAGATTGAGGCCCTGCGCAGTACATTAATATCAGTACATAGTGGAGTGGAATGGGTGGATTGTATTAGGAGCAACGTACGCCAGGCATATTCTCCTGCATACCCCTCATAGCAACCGCATTAACCGTATCCTTCGTCTGACTACTCAGCATCAGCGCAATAAGCGTCTGAAACCTCCGATCACGCGGAGAACGACTCTCTTCTGCCAGGCTTTCGCAGCCCATGGTGTCGACGGGCGCGAGATTCTCATTGCGCATCTCGCGGGTCAGGGCGTAGATTTCTTCCCAATTGGACGGCGGCTGGATAGTGACGGTGCCATCGGGACTTGTGTTTTTCTTTGCGGGCGTGCGGCGGGCTTTCTTGGGCTTCGTGGCGGAGGATAGAGTGGTTAGCGATGTCTCCGTCATCTCGTTCTTGATGATGACGGGCGCATCTTGGCCTCTTTTGCGTTTCTTGACGGGGGGCGCATCGCTGTCTGACAGAGACGAGTCTGAATTTGCTTCCTCATCTTTGATCTGTCGAGTTGTTCCGGAGGTGCGTGTGGGGAGGTTTGCGACGGAGCGGGTCTGACGTAACGTGCGCTGGGTCTGAGTCGCAGCCAGGATGCGACTTGTATCTCGCGAAATGCGCGAGGTTCGCATGTTTTCGATTGTGAGTGGGTATTTGTTCAAAGAGTGATTTATAACTATGGCATGTCGACTTGGTGGTTGGGTGGGCGCGTTGCGGAGACAGTAAAGTGATGAACGCCTCGTGGTACAATTGTCGCGACGGCCAATGAGCTGCGCCGGAGGTCCACGCGCGTTCACATGATATCGATTTCAGGGGTACATTTCAACACAGTACAAAATTTGCGACATTCTTCAAGATGTTAGAGACGGAGCGGTAAACAAATTGTGGAACTGATTATGCAAGTAGCTGAACGTAATGATGACCATAACGCCACCGCTTTTCGAAATCCAGATCAAAGTCTACAGTAAACTACATGCCAAACGTACACATCTCCAAAACCCCAGAAGAACCCCGATCATGTCACCCGCATACCATCTCAACCAATCGTCAACCCCAGACACCTCCCTGCGTCCTCCAACTCGCCTACAACCCTCGCTTCCAACTCACTCCGCCCATCCTCCCCGGTTCGTCCCAACATCGCAACTTCACGCTCATCCATCGCAATGACCCGCTCCATCAGCGCACCCTTGCGACTCAACCAGCTCTCCACATCTTCTTTAACGTTCTCCTTATCCCAGTCAAGCGGCGCGACGTCATTGGCCTGAATGCCCAGTTTCGGTCCTTGCTTACGCACGTTCTCAATGATGGTGGAGATGAGCGACAGGGAGTGACACTCAGACGCAATAGACAGTGTGATCTTCGTAGCTGTACGCGCCGAGGGCGAGCTGTTAAGGGCGAGGCCGGCGCGGGCAAGTTGTGTGGGGTACTGGTTGAGGAACGATGATATCTCGCCCGCGACAGGCGGGCCAACGCTCAACAGCAGATTCAGACACAGTGGTAATATGCCCTTGACCCATATCGAGTAGAGTCGTAGTGGAGCATCAGACGGGCCCATACCGTTCGGTCGGCGGTAGTAGTTCATCACGTTCGCGGTGTTGAGTTGGGATAGCACGCCATCCACGGCCATTGTCTCCGCGAGCGCGGGGATGGTGGACAATGAGAGCAGGAAAAGCACGCTTAGTTCGCCGTATATCGGGTCATCTTTGCCGAGAGTGAGGCGATCCGACCACGAAAAGAGAGACGTGGCGTAGCGGACGGTGTTGTTGTTTGCAAATAGTAGTGCGGCCTGTGACTGCCACATGTTCATCTCAGGTATCGAGATGATTCGTTGGAGCAGTGCGGTCAAGAGCGCAAAGTCTGATGGCGAGACGGATGAAGGGTCGGCGTGGAGCTGGTTGGCGAGGCTGCGGAAGCCCTTGGCGACGGTGTCGGCGAGAATTTCAAGCAGCTGAGCGGAAATGGCTTCGGAGTAGTCGCCGTGGCTGGACGGCACGGCGCCGCGGAAACTTGAGCGGAACGACACATCGGCCGGCTGAGCTGAGGAGTCGAGAAGCTGGAAGTTGAGCGCAAGGTACAGGATGCGAAGGAGTGAGCGGTAGTACTGGACCGCGTTGGTAGAGAAGACATTCTCAAAATCTGCTGTCGAGCTTCGGATGGCGTGCCATACGGGCGTCAAGAGTTGTCGGGCTTCTGGTGTTTGCACTTTTGCCTCCACCAGCTTCTTCAATAAAGCGAATGCCAAGTCAGCGCGCAACACCATGAGCTGACCAAACAGCGCTTCTGGTAGATTTGACTCCGCGTTGGCCCTCATACACTTCTTGACCACGCTCGTCAGAATCTTCGCAACACGATCATCCTTGCCAACAACATAGCTCAATTCGAGGGTGAGCAGTTTCCAGCTTTGGAGCAGTTGCACTTGTGATTCGACAAGCCCGAGATTGTAGTTCGCTTTCTCGGCATTGCCTGCGTAGCCTGTGCCTCCTTGTGGTCCTGACCACGCCCCATCGAAGCCGAGGAGCTGATTTGCCAAGTCCATGTCGAAGAAGAAGTTACGGCCGAAGCTCTCTGGGTAAAGAGTTGTTCGTTTGAGATTAGCCACCGTTACTCCGGGGAAGCGAGTCTCGACAGTTCGCTTCAGGTTGTGGTGAAGCGACTCGTTGTACGCAGGCAAGTCCAGCGCGTTGTCTTCGAGATATCCTAAACACGGAACGACTTCTTTGAGGACGGTAATATCACCAACTTGCCGCGAGCTGTGCAAGTACATGGAGAGGACTTCGCATACCAAGGCGGCGAACCTGTTTTGATAGGACCGGTCCAGCAGCTCTGCGTTCGTCTTGATGGCCCTGGGCTGCTTTGCCATCCACTTCAAGAATGCGACAAGGTTCTGGACGAAGTCTTTTTGATTTCGCAGATCGCCCATAGCCCAAGACCAATTGTTCTGAGCCGAGGCTACGAATTGCAGCATTGCTATGTACATCTCCCAAGGAAGACTAACGTTTCGTTCCGGAAAAGAGAGGTTGGTAAGCGTAGATAGTGCGCGTTTGAGCAATGCTTTGTTCCTCGATAGTGGTGCTGAGTCCGATTTGGTCCTCATAGACTCGCGGGGCGTGGTTCCTGTAAGGAGGAATAGTGAAAACCATTGCTGCTTGCAGGTCACGACCGCTGATAGCAAGTTCCAAACGTTCGTCTGTATGTCAATAACCTGCAACGGCTCGTCCAATTGTGACAATACGCTGAGAAAGCTCTTCGCGGTTCTGGGACCCAAGTGTCCAAGTAGCGACGGTGGTTCTTGTCGCTCGCCTTTCACAGTGTCCACGGAGCCATTGCCGTTCGATGCCGCACCATCCGCATCAGTGACACGGACAGCACCCCTTACCAGCGTTTCGAGGAGGAGAACAACCTGCGATTTCCACTTATCGCTGGATCCGTATAGCCGTGCGAGTAGTGGTGTCGCTTTGAAGAGTTGTTGCTCCAAGTGGGTCCATGGCTTGTTCAGCAATATGGCGGCCCTGACGAGGACGTCGGCAAACTTCAAGGTTGCACGAATTTGGCGCCGCCACAATATTCCCGTGCTCGTAGTCAAGGTATCGTCGTCTGGTCCAAGCCCGATGACAAGTGACGCCAGGATCGGGCTCGTAGGCAGGGAATTCTCGGACTTGGTCAGGTACAGCTGAGCAATGTACTCAGCGACGGGAGCGATGGACTTTGTGAGTTTCGACGACAACATCGGCGCATCGTCGACGCCATAGGCAAGCTGTATGATCAACGTAAATACGTCGCATATAGCAATGCTGATTTCTGGACGATGCCCAGAACGAGTGTATCTCCAGCTCAAGGAGCTCTCGTATATGCTCGCAAGAGTTCGACCAAACGTAAAAAGGGTCGTGCTCATGATCTTCTCCGACGTGCCACTCTCCAAAGGAGCTGTGGCATTGAATCGACTGAGAGCTCTGCTGGGCGCTTTGCGTACCACGGACCGCTCGACAGCATCTTTCACGAGTGACTTGTACAGGCGAATACATCCCAGGAGGAAGTCGTATCGACCAAGAACCATTTCTGTGCCAAGCAAGATAGCTGCCAATCCACCGCCGTAGGTGTCGCCTTCAAGCAAGCGACTTCTGGCAAGCCAAGGCCATACTCGCTGTGGGGCAATGATCGCTACAGCCTCGAGGAAGTGAGTGCAGTTGACCAGTAGCTCCAGCGAGGACTCATTGTTCGGCTCCTTGCATAGCCGCGGCATTTCCTCTTCAAAGATGGCGAGGACTATGCCGACAGTGTCTTGCCCGCCATTCACATTAATGCCCAATGCTTCCAACAGCTCACTCGAGCAGACACCGTCCGAGCATTGTAGTGATGAGTGTAGTAGATCGGCAAAGACTCCAACAATTTCAGAGACATTCTCGCGGGCTGCCGGCTGCTGCGTGATAACCTCAACTCTGCTGCTACTCACAGGGTAAGTAGAGAGAAGTTGTACAAGATATGTCAACATGGAATACGGGAATTGCCACAGTGCAACGTAAGGAAAGACGCTATCGTCGACGATTCGACCTTGTGTACCAACGGGCAGTTCTAAAAGCCCGTCGTACGAGGTGGGCACAGCAGACGACATGAGGCGACATTGACCGTGAGAACTTGGTGTGGATGCAATCGAGAAAAGCTGTAGTGGGGCAGTGAGCTCAACGTGATTGGCGTTCTCCTCTTCACGCGTCAGTGCGTAGTCGTTGAAGTCTGGCGGCAGGGACTGCATGATCTGTGTTGAGCCAACAAGGCTGTCGACGAATGTGGCGTTCCCGTTCTGTATAGCACTGTCTCCTCTGACCAAGGCGCTGGAGAACTTGAGGAACGTCGTTAGTTCGTAGGGGAATCGCATGCGAGCTTCTTCCAGAATGTACGGCCTCAGAATTTCCTCGTCTTCCAGGAAATATGAAACAATTGGGTCGATCTGACGGGACACATCCTCGTCTACCCATGCGCGGAAGCTTCTGTCCCCGGCTAGAATAGCGCACACTGCCGTCGCCAGGTCCGAATTGTAATCCGACAGATTGGCATCCATTGCTGCACGCAGAACCTGGAGGAAGAGCAGCCGTATGCGGTCTCTTGAGACCTGATCGACGTGCGTTCCATAGGCGTCTAAAGCTATGCCGATGAAACTCTGAATGAGAGGGGCGAAGTGAGGGTTGGCCGCTTGAATGAGGCGAGTATAAGGTCTGGTGTTGTCGAACAACTCGTGTGTCTCTAAATCGGCCAGGGCGGTCGCGCTTTGCTCGATCCCCGAGGGTGCGGGTAGTGCCATCTGGGAGGCATTTGGTGTATCTAGGAGACGCGTGCGGGCCTCCTCTTCAAAGCTTCCTTGGTTGACGAGTCGCCAGGCGATCAATGACCAAGCAAAAAGCGCTGGGGTGGCTGGGCTTGGACCGAGCAGCTGCGCTTCTCCGAAGAGAACAGTAATACTAGCCACTATGTCGCTGTTCAGCACATATGTTGACGGGTGCCAATTCTTGTATGCGCTAGAACTTATGTCCCGGGAGACTTGATCGGTCTTGAGGAGTGAGAGGGCGACCAATGAGGTCAGTACCTGAATGACAGAGACAAAGGACGCCTGTCGAGGCGCCATCTGGTTGCCTGTGAGCTTTTTTGCACCGCTAAGAGAATATCCTGTACTCACCGTGGGGAAGTGTTGGAAGAAACCACACTGCAGAAAGAAGTTCAGCCAGTTCATCATGGTCGTGGCTGGCACGAAGCCCTTTGCGAGCACGTCGGCGTGCACCAGAGTCAGATGCAGGATGTGCTGCAACTCCATGGTCTGAGCCACCAGCCATCTCTCTGCCGCTTGCTCAAGGATCGACTCGGCTACGTCCCACGTGTAGCCGTTTTGAAGCAGCTCGCACCTTCTTTGCACTGCCTGTAGACACGCATCCAGAGCGGGGGCGCCTGACTGACCGGAAGAGTTGTCAGCCTGCGCCTTTGCCAATGCCTGGCCCAGCTCTTCGATCCAGCCGGCGCCCACAGTGTGGTAGTCGCTGCCGTAGATTGTCTGGGTCCGTAACTGGGAGACGGAGCCCCAGGACAGGAGGAGCTGGCTGATGCGGAGGATGGAAGCGCACGCCGAGTGGTAGATGTCGAGGATGCGCAGTCGCCGCTGCTCTTGGGTGTCGAAGTGGGTGACCTTTGCGGCGAGCGGTGAGGAGAGGATGGACGAGTTTGGGTTGAAGGTGGATGCGCCCAGGTTCTTGATGCCGGCGGCCTCCTGCACGCTCAGCGCCTCTTCCTCAGTCAGCCCGCTCAGCAGCTGCACGGTGGGCCTGCTCTGCCACTCCTGCACCACGAGCAGCAGCGCGGCATACTCGGAGATGTGCGCCTCCTTGGACAGCCACACGCTGTCGTCTTTGATCTCGTCGATGCTGTAGTGTCCGTTCGGCGTCGGCGTCACGCTGATGGGCGCCGTCTTCGATTCGAATTTGGCCTTCTCCTGCGCCGACGGCTCGCGAAAGGGCTTCCACGGCCGGCTGAGGGTCTGCGTGTTGTCGTGTGCGGTGAGGAATGCGCGCAGGGGCTCGCTCTTGGAGGCGGTTTCCGGGTCGCAGAGGGCGCGGTAGGCGATGTCCCAGGTGCTGGTACTGTTAGCATTCCATGCGCATTCAGAGCAGAGTTGGGCGGTGGTAAACATACACAAGCTGCTGCTCCCCAGCAAAGCACTTGGCCAGATCCAGCTCGGGCGATTGGGTCGCGGCCATGGTTGCGCTCGGATGCGCTGGTTGAGTCGCAGCTAGCCAACGGCCATGGAGGGGGTGGGGGTGAAAGGGCGCGTTGGTGTGGGCTGCAGCTGTTTGGCGTGGTTGTTCTGGAAAGTCGCGTATCCACAGACATCAAAGACAGGCGCGATGGCTTTGCGCTAGTTGCGGCGAATCCCCGTCACCTCCGAGCCCTTCATCTATCCACCCACGCTTTAGTCTTAGTCTTAGTTAAACCTGACTCACATAAAGGAACCTTCACTCTCTCGGATTCCTAGTATCGCCGTCGCACTATAGTCGAGGACATCCGGCATACAATTGGAGTTTGAGTCGACTAAGCTCATCTGCTACTCTTCACGACATTCTGAGCCGGAAGCGTACCTCAAAGAACCCCACCCCAAGATGCCTTCCCTCGCCCTCATAGACCATTCGCCCCGCCATCCCGACCCGTCACCGCCCATACCCACTGCATCCAACGTCATCCTTATCGACAACTACGATTCCTTCACCTGGAACGTGTACCAGTACTTGGTCTTCGAAGGCGCAAGCGTCACCGTATACCGCAACGATGAGATCACCGTCGACGAGCTGATCGCGAAGAACCCCACCCAACTCGTCATAAGTCCAGGGCCAGGACACCCGGCGCGAGATGCTGGTATAAGCAACGATGCGCTGAAGCACTTCAGCGGGAAGATACCAATCCTGGGCGTATGCATGGGTGCGCAATGCATGTTCTACAGCCTTGGTGGTACCGTGGACGTGACTGGCCAGATCCTGCACGGCAAAACGTCTCCACTGAAACACGATGGCAAGGGCGTCTACGAAGGCGTGCCCCAGAACGTGCCTGTTACGAGATACCACTCGCTCGCTGGGACCTACGGGACGCTCCCAGATTGCCTCGAAGTGACTTCAACCATCCCAGCGAATCCAGACGCAGACATAAAGGAAGTCATCATGGGCGTGCGTCACAAGGAGTACGTGATTGAAGGCGTGCAATTCCACCCTGAGAGCATCCTGACTGAGGATGGACGAACCATGATGAGAAACTTCCTACGTATGCAAGGCGGCACTTGGGCAGAGAACGAGAGGCTGTCAAAAGAAGCCCATGCCAAAGCTATCGGCGCTACTAATGGCGCTGCGAATGGGGAGAAGAAAGACAAGCAGACGTCGATACTGGAGAAAATCTACGACCACCGAAAGGCAGCAGTTGCTGAGCAGAAGAAAATTCCATCTCAAAGGCCCGCCGATTTACAAGCCTCGTACGACCTCAACCTCGCACCGCCTCAACTTGACTTTCCCACCCGGTTGAGACAATCACCCTACCGCCTATCCCTCATGGCAGAGATTAAAAGGGCATCGCCGTCGAAAGGCATAATTTCTCTGTCAACGTGTGCACCAGCGCAGGCGCGGACATATGCGAAAGCTGGCGCCAGCACCATCTCGGTGTTGACGGAGCCCGAGTGGTTCAAGGGCAGCATTGATGACCTGAGAGCTGTGCGACAAAGTCTCGAAGGAATGCCCAATCGGCCTGCGGTGTTGCGAAAAGAGTTCATATTCGACGGATACCAGATTCTCGAGGCGAGACTGGCAGGCGCCGACACCGTTCTTCTGATTGTCAAAATGCTGGACGAGACGCTGCTGAAGCAGCTCTACGACTACTCGCTATCACTTGGCATGGAACCTTTGGTTGAGGTCCAGAATGTCGAGGAGATGGAGATTGCAGTCAAGCTTGGTTCGAAAGTCATCGGTGTCAACAACCGCAATCTCGTCAGCTTCGAAGTCGACATGGAGACGACAAGCCGACTGGTCAGCATGGTGCCAAAAGAGACGATTCTTTGCGCCTTGAGCGGGATCGCTGGGCCCAAGGATGTCGAGCCGTACATCCAAAGTGGTGTTGGTGCGGTGCTAGTGGGAGAAGCTCTCATGCGAGCTTCCAACACCGAACAATTCATTGCGGAACTCCTCGGTGGCTCAACAGCAAAGGCATCACCGACTTCAATAAGCACGTTGGTGAAGATCTGTGGAACGCGCAGCGCTGAAGCCGCACAAGCTGCGATTGAAGCTGGCGCAGATCTCATTGGCATGATATTAGCTCCAGGTACTAAGCGTACGGTGACTGCAGAAACTGCTCTGGCTATTTCTGAAGTAGTCCATCGGGTCAAGAAGCCGCGAGTCTCCAAATCCGGGCTACTAAGTGATACGAAGACCGCTTCCGACTTCTTCGAGCACGGCGCATCGCGACTTGTTTCCGTTGATGATCGAGCGCTCCTTGTTGGCGTCTTCCGCAACCAGTCACTCGAGTACGTACTTGAGCAACAGCGGTTACTGAACTTGGATCTTGTGCAGCTTCATGGTCAGGAACCTCTTGAGTGGGCGAAGCTGATACCCGTCCCGGTCTTGAAGGCGTTCAACCCTCAACACCACGGTATCGGCTCACGGGGATATCACGCACTTCCTCTTCTCGATGCTGGATCGGGGGGCTCTGGCCAGCAGCTGGACCTCTCAGACGTCAAAGCAGTGTTTGGTAAGGACGCAGGCATCAAGGTCATACTTGCAGGAGGACTCAACCCAGAAAATGTTTCGAGCATTTTGTCCAGCCTGGAAGGGCACCGGGACCGCGTAGTAGGTGTTGATGTTAGCAGTGGTGTGGAAGAAGACGGACAGCAGAGCTTGGACAAGATACGAGCGTTTGTCAAGGCGGTCAAGAACTAATATCTGAAGCCAAAGCGTGTCGAAGCTTCTTCGGTAATATGTAATATACGAAGGCATACGAACCTGTCATTTCACACTCTTTCTCCAGGTCATAATCGACGCTATTGGCAATCTCTCCGTAATCATCGTCCTACTCTATCTCGCAACCCAGTCCTTCCATTGTCTCAAGCTCTCCATGACATGACACAACTGCTCAGATGCTCCCGCAATCGGAGGTCACCGCCGTTCTCTTACTGCTGCTAGGCTCCCGCACGTTCCCACGTCCGCAAACGCAGCGCATATTACTTTTGTTACTACTGGCCACAGTAAAGTAATACACCGTAGTCCACGCGTGTTCTGCTTCTTCCCGGCACTAGCTATAAAGACTGCTTCTGCCCCGACTTGTCAGCTGGACGGTTACTCTTCAACAATAAGATCTCGATAGTTGTCGCGACCTTAAATCAGCAATTACAAACCTCTTTACTTATAGCCCATCATGGGTGTCCTCTCCAAGACGGTCATTGCCATCACGGGCACACTTACACACGAGCCGAGCGTTATCAAGAAGTGGGTCGAAGCCAACGGTGGCAAGTGGACCGCTCGCGTCGTCCCGAATGTCACCACGCACCTACTCGCCGCCAAAGACGCCTGGAAACGAGTCACAGATCCCGTCATGCAAGCTGCCGAGCTCAACATCTTCATCGTCAGCTACGACTGGCTCGAAGACTCGCTGCAGGGCAAGCGCCGACTGGCCGAGAAGAAGTACACGTGGGAGCACATCAAGGCAGACCACAAGAGGCGGCGCCAGATCAAGAAGCTGGGAACGGCGGCTGACGGTAAGAAGTTCCTCGATGGGTGTAAGAAGATCAAAGAGCTCACGGGTTCAGGTACGTCCAAGAAGCTTCCACTACTGCGCAAGCTCAAACCGTCTAAGAGCCACTTTTTCGCTCCGACCATCAACACCCCGTTTGAGTCCGCTCTGGACAACTTGAAGCGGAGGAGAGCAGAGAGGGAGGCTACTGATACCAAGGCAAAAGCGGAGCGAGCTGCAAGGCAAGCTGTCTTGAAGACATCGGGTACAACTCAAGATGCTCCCATCGAGATCGAAGACGAGTCTACCACGCCCAACTCGCTCCCTACGCCTCCCGGCTTCCTCTCTCCAAGCTCTTCACAAACGACAACTGCTACCACCCCTTCCCCAGACTCAACTCCGACTGTAGTTCCACAAGCTAAGAAACCTGTTCTGAAAGATCTCTACCACTTCTACCTCGACGTCACGGGCTTCGAATATAAGATCACGCTCGCGCGCAGCAACTTCGCTTCCAATAATATTACGCGCTACCAGATCAGTATCCTCGAGAGCCATACCACGCCCCACACGTACTGCACGTTCATCCAGTACTCGCCGCCCCAAGCCCGACCTGCTGAAGCTCCGACCGACACTTCTACGATCTCAAATCTGCGTAATCCGCTCCTCGCGTTCCTCAAGCAAGCTAGCGACGAAACGGAGCAAAAGACACCGACACGGCCAACTGCGAACCAGCAGCCTGAAGCTATACGCGCCGCCCAACCTACTCAAACTGCCAAAGAAGCCGCCGCCCAAGAAGCCGCCTGCCTCCACGCCCTCGCCAAACCCCCCACCCCGCTTCCCTCCACTCCCTACAAACGCCTCATCGTCCCCATGGGCTCCCCTTTCGACACCGCCTGGCGCGCCTTCCGCCACATATTCCGCGACCTCACGCTCCTCGCCTGGGAAGAGCGTTTCGACCCCAACAAGCGCATCCAAAAGTCACGCGCACAGATCCTCAACATCGAGCCGTACTCCTACGCCAAGCCCACACCGGGTCTACCCGTCGGCCTGATGCCGCAGGAATCCGGACTGTGCAGTACCAGCGCGAACGGCGATGTCGTTATCATGGGCGATGCGGAGAGCGGGTATGTGCGTAACGAGTGGGATTTACCTGGTTTGAACGAGGCTCTTGGGCGTCAGGGCGTGGTGGGTAGTGCGATTTGGAGGGATGGAGAGGATGTTAGGAGGAGGGAGGACGATAGGCAGCGCAAGGTTGAGGAGAGGGAGGAGGCTGAGCGGAGGAGGAGGGGTGAGGGGAAGAAGAAGAGGGTTGATTATCGGGCGCCGTTGTTTAATTGTGCGACTGGACGGCCGGGGGCGAGAATGGGGGAGGGGATGCAGGGTAAGGGGAGCGAGACGTTTGTGAAGCCGGGGGCGAGGTGGGGGTATGAGGTTTGAGTGGTGGGGTTGGGGTTGGGGTGGGAGGGAGGATGGGGGAGATGGGTATTTGGCGTTGTGGATGGAGTTTTGCTTGATATTGGTGATTTGATTGGGATCTCTGAGAGGTTGAGGATAAGCATTTGGTGTGTGTTCTTCACATCGAGCTGCTGGGCTTGTTCAACATACATTCGAACGTCTCAGCGATTGAGCTTCTGGCATATCTATCTATCTTTCAACTCATGGAACGTTCGACAGCGAATTGTGAACTCTCACATCAACATGACATTCACGGAACTTGTTTCCTAAATCGAGCTGCAAGACAGAAAAAGTGGAAGCATAGTTTCTTTGCATTCGGCTAGATGTCATAGTGGAAGCATAGGTTCTTTGCATTCGACTAGATGTCATAGTGGGACCAAGGAATGTTAGCACGTTCATGAGATGGTCTTTGCATCAATCAAATTCGCCGCCTTTCTTAAGGCTAGGGACATGTGCTGGGGCGACATTGTGGTGCTGCTTCAGGAAGAGCATTAGCCTAATGTGGTTAGTTACCGTCGTCTAGTGAACTCTTTTCGATGGCCGACTTCAAGCATCACTCTTCCTTCACAGCCACACCCCTATCAAACTCAACGCAACGGCAACACACATCTCATCGCGTGTTCAAACTTTTTAGAAAAGTTTGGTTCTTGTCGCAGATACCCCTCCATTGAGCGGTTTGCTCGAAAAACGCACGCGCGATGGGTGCTTGTCGCGTCACGCTGTTCACCACAAACTATTTACACAATGGCAAGAGTTAGACGTTTGGGGACTCTATGATCAAGGAAACAGCTTGGTTTGTGCAATCAACCGCGAGCAGCGCGACAATCCTTGACAAGCAACGATCACGATGCTTATGTGGCGAAGGATTGGACAACACAATGCTTGCGCGTGAGCTTTTGATTGTCGCTTGGACACCACAAAGCAGATGTTTGGTGTTGGAAAACATGGAACCAGAGAGTTTCCCGAGATCGCTGACCGCGCAGATGATGCGAGCGCAAATTGCGATGATGATTGCTCAGGCTGGTGGGTTGAGTATATGTGCTCGATGAGTCGAGGACAACAAGTGGAACCACTTTCAACCTCGATTTACAGCCGTGGTGCTGTGAAGGATACCTTGGTAGAACCACAACATGTCAAGTCAACTCCGTTGCGCCAATTGTGGCGAACCTCACGACCAATCCACTTGCGGTCACTTATGTACCAGATGCACCCTCAACTCTTATCTCCCAGTTCATTATGGGTGGAACTGCATGCAGTATCCTGCGACTTCCAGTTCCAACACCGTCGGTGGGTCGGGACCTTACGCACCACAGCCCAACATCCAGGTTCCGTATGCTCCAGATTTCGGCTATGGCAGTAACTGGGCCTCGAACGCTCCAACGCCAAGTGGTAATAATGTTGACGGAACGTTGGTGGATACCTTCCCGGCTATCCAGACAGCACTCCGAACCTAAATGCAAATACGTTTGTTCCGAGAGGTCTGTCTGTCCCAAGAGGCCCTTCTGCAGGAAGAGAACGCGGCAGGAGCCCCAATGCTCGTGCGAATGGCCCTAGTGGCGGTCGCGGATCTTTGCCAGCTCAAGGGTTCCCTCACCACAACCGAGGCGGAAGTTCAAGCCGCCCTAGCCAGCAGTACAGCGGATACGATACTCCCCCAGCCCAGCCCAATAATGCTCGTTACACTGCGACAAACACTGGTTCTGGTAGTCACCGCGGATCATCAGCCCATGCGTCTGTCTCTAGCTCGACTCCTTCCACTTGGAACAACTCCAATTCGAACGCCAACACCTCCAGCGCAGGTCCTGGCGTTCCATGTCAAGGTAAAGTATCATCCCTGCTCCTACCAGACACTCGGCTAACATGGCAGTTCCCATGGCTTTGCAAGCATTCTCGGATGGCAGAAACAGGTTTCGTTGTATCTGGTGTAACGGCAGCCATACACTGAACGACTGTTCGTGGCCCACGCCCCAGAATTCCAGTCCGGAGTGTCAACGAGTTCAAGCGTACATAGACGGAAATCCGACTCTGCTGACTTGGTCGAACGTCGTTGAATTCATCGCGCAGATTCAGGCAGAGCATGAACCAGATCAAGATTGCCCTTTCCAGACGAGGAGAGCTCGGCCCAGGGGTGGTTCTCGAGGCAGATTTGGTGGTAATTCAAGAAGTGGCTCACGAGGTGGTCGTGGAGGTGGTTTCAGAGATGGTTTCGGAGGTTCCGGTCATCAGAATGATGCAGCCATTCCGGTGAACAACTTGACCCTGACTGCTTTTGATCCAGCCAGTCCGCCGCAGTATGTCAACGCCACCGAAAATAGCGTTTTGCACTATCCAGCAGAACGTGTCATCTTTGATCAGGATCTGAGCTCTACTGGCTCCGGTCGGAAATGGTCAATGCCAGACGCTGTAACGAACAACATAGCATCACGTCAAGAGTCAAACGACGTTCCAGAACCTAAGCATCCGCTACGCACAACGTTCACCAAACTCGAACCGAATTCGCTAGATGGCAAGAACATCGCACAACCCCCGGTAACCCAAATCTTGACGAATCATTTTGACTACCAGATTTCATCGCCAAAGCTTTGGGAGTACAAGCTCACAGATTTCAGTGGAACTCGGAAAGACAAGATCAAGCGCGCTTTCATGAAGGCTATCGAAACTACGTCGTTCTTATCAGAGGAGCAGAACAGTTTTGCAACGAATTACTTCAACTCAATCGTATCAGGGGAGAACTTACACGATGGCATCACGACCGAAAGACTGATACACCACGGACAGACAAAGGGTTGGTGGGCGCTCAAAGTACCCGATGGCGATCAGACGGTTGAGCTCTGCTTCAAACTTCACAAAACGATCGAAATGGAAAATCTCCGTGGCTACAACAACTCAAGCTCCGAGAACGAGAAGCTAGATGTCGATGACATTGCTCGGTGCATGAACATGATCATCTCGAAAAGCTTTGACACAACAAAAGTCCATCAGCAGGCAGCCAACAAGTTCTTCGTCAAGAGTGCACGTGCGCAGATCAAGTTCAGCAAGGTGCATTACACGGATGTGGAGCATCCATCGCATTCTCTGGAGATCATCCGCGGATACTTCTACAGGATGAAACCTGGCATGGGTAAGATCCTGCTGAACTTTAGTCTAGCGACCAGCGCATTCATTCGACCGATACTCGTCAATGAGTTCTTGGCAGACACTGCGACTTTCACCACGGACGACAAACGCAAGGATGCCCTGAAGGATCTTCGGGTATACGTGATCACGGAGCGCAAGGTGATTGAAGGTGAAGACCACGCAAGGCTCAATGCTGAAGATGCGCGTACCAAGAGAGTGACCGCACTTGGTCCACTCATAGAAACGGTACGATTCCGATGGTCCACTCATAGAAACGGTACGATTCCGAAAGAAGGTCCGGGGAACAGATGGCAAGTTCCAAAAGCTTCCGAACGGAGACTTCCGTAGAGAAACCACAGATACGCCCCTCGTGCAGTACCTGAAGGACAGTAAGTAGCTGGCGCAGTATCTTGGTCGTACTTCAAGACTGATATTCGCCAGCTTTCGTGGACTTTGCTCCCGTACTCGGACAGCCTACAGTGAATGTCGGAACAACGGCAGATCCCATTTGGTTCGCACAAGAACAGCTTCGCATCCTTCCTTACCAGATCTACCGCAAGCCTGTACCGGAAAAACTCACAGGGTCCATGGTAAAGCAAGCTGCCAAAATCCCAAAGCACGGTCGAGCTTTCATCGAGGGCGAGGGCCTTGCAGCTCTTGGCTTCACTACCAACGCGACGCTGAACCAGACATTGACAAGACTTGTAAGTTCGTGAACTACGTTAACGTCTCTTCTGCTGACATGACCCGGGGTGACGATCATAGTCCTATCAGTCTCATTCCGACCATGCTCAAACTTCCCTGCAAGGTTCTAAGCTTTCCTCGCCCGAATTTTGTAGAATACGACAAGAAGACAAACCAGAACCATGACGTACAGTACAACAAAGCAGTGTCCCGCTGAAAAGTACCTTCAAAAGCGCAATTCTACCGCACAAATCTGAAAGCCCTCAAGTACCGTTTCATCATTGAAGCAGGCTTCAAAGAGGCGTTTTCCGACAAGTACAGAGCAGTCTTCGCTTCGGAACTTGCTCGACGCTGCAATCTCGATAACACCTTTGTTTCGGAGCTTCCGAAAGACACGATCATTACAATTCAGAATCGCGACGAGATAGACAGGAAGATCAATTTTGCCAAGGGCCAAGGTGCAAGCATCGTCATTTTCTTGATCAGGAAGTCGAACATACCCTTCTATGCGCATATGAAGGACCTCGCTGATCGCAAGCATGGCGTTCATTCGCTGTGTCTAGCTGAGCAATACAGCCTTCTCATTAAGCCGAAGGATAAGCAACACTTGTTCGTCGAATACATCACCAACGTCGTCATGAAGATCAACTTCAAGATGGGTGGCATCACTCAATCCGTTGACTCGGTTGAGGGATACATGAGGGAAAACAGGGTTATGCTGTTAGGTGCTGACGTCGTGCACGCAGGACCTGGTGCATTTGCCGGAACACCCTCTATCGCCGCGATTGTTGGATCGGTCGACTTCTCAGCTGGGAAGTGTTTGGGCTCCATGCGACTGCAAACATTCAACATCAAAGACCGGAAGACTATCACCACAGTCGAGTAGATGGTGATGGAGCGCCTGGAAGACTGGGCAAAAGAACGCAGACGATCCGATCCCGACTCCTGGGAGCTTCCCAAGAACATCATCTACTATCGAGACGGCGTTGGAACAGGACAGTATAATACCATCAAGGAAATCGAGGTCTCGGCTATACGCAAAGCCTTCAGTGCGGTGGCTGAGAAATACAACCTTTCGCCCGATGTCAATATCCACGCCGTCGTAGTCGTCAAACGCCATCATACGCGATTCTATACGGCCAACAAGATGGACGGCGATCCACATGGGAACGGAAATACCAAGCCCGGGACATTTGTCGACCGCCTCGTAAGTATATCTTCTTATGCCAAGTATGTTTGAGCCGAGCGCAAACAAGAGACATCTCATTCCAGGTCACGTCGCCATATTACCAAGACTTCTAGCTGCAATCACACTCCAGCGGCAAAGGCATAGCGAAGCCCACGCATTACTTTATTCTCGAGGACGGCATTCCTGGCTTGACCATCGATAAGTTGCGTGATTTGACGCGTGCGTGGAAATTCCCTCCCTATCCTGTCTAATCATTACTATTTTGGTCTTTTGGCTCGCGTCGATCCTTGCATTTTGTACTTCGTTCTAAGTCAGCTTGCATAGCATCACATCATTGTATCGTTCTTCTTCTACTATTTATGGGTCTCAACGACGGCAATTATACTTTGTCATGTTCAGTGCTTCGAGTAAGGACATGTGGGCGAGGAATGCGTTCTGTAGAAGTGCATAGCAACTACTGCAATCATTTTCCATCCCGCCATTTGTGCTAGATAACATCCTGTATTCCCAGGACAAATGCTCGTCAAAATTGCTACGTTTGCGTCCCCTATCTCGGGTATAGACGGGTCGATATCGACCGTGCTTGTCCGCACACAACTACTCAGCTTGCCTGTGCAGCTGGCAAATACTGTTTCAGTCAGCAAATAAAAGTAAGCGACGAAGACATTGGTTTTAGTGGGTCGAAAAAGCCGTTTGATGATCAACAAAGGCCAGAAAATGTGTGGAATGGCCGTCAAGCGCGACAATCCCGCATCAATCACACACACAAAGTGTAATCGACTTGTCGATTGCACACACAGGCCTCGGGATCCAATGGCTTGCTTGCCGTAAAACTTCTCCAAGACGTTTGCTTAGCTTGCTGAATGTAGGTCTAGAGCCATCGGGAAAACTGCATTCGCTTTGCCATCGAAACCTAAAGAGCACATATAAGTTCGAGCTGTAAAGTGTTCTTCAACTGTATTCTTGCTCCGATCATCGCAACTTCGTCCATCATGAGCTTTAATCAGGCGGGCAAGAGAGCTGATCATCGCAGACCGCAACATAGTCACGGAAATAATGGACCTCGCGCTCCCGCAAACTCTCAAAGCGGCTGCCATAACTGTGGCATCACGGGACATTTCGCCAAAGATTGTCCAAACAACACGGGACGTGCACGCAACAACGAATCTGTACCTCGAAGCAATGCCGGTTCTTCCAACACAGCCAACGCTACGTCTACGCCGGATAGAACAAGTGAACTCCCAGCAGAGCTCTTGGACCACCGTCAATCTACCTTCTCGACGCAAGCGACCCTCTCCCTCTTCGAAGCTGCAAAGGAGACTGAAGTAGCCAACGATGGCATGTTGGATGTCCATGAGCTTCGGCCATCTTTCGTCATGCCACGCAACCAGGAGGACGTGCTGACGAACCGTTTCACGATGAAGTTACCCGATGTCCTACACCACTATATCGCCGTTGGAATGGAGGATGCAACTGTCCAGAGCTTTTCAGACAAGAAGGGAAAAGCTCCTCAAGTTGAGACGGCTGCAGACGGTACGGACGACGACGTCGTAAAGTTACCGTCTAGTGGTCAGCAACGCGTGATGATGGCGCATCTGATCAACTCAATCGATGCTCTCAAATTCCAAAAGCATATCTACACAACCGACAAAATGAGGCATGTGATCACGTATATTGACCCATACACACTGTTCAGTGTGGAAAATGTGGATGTCGGAGATCTTCTTGGTGACACAACGTACATCGTACGGAAGGCTAACCCGTCGAAGCAGCTGGATGAAATTTCGAAGAACCTCAAGCTGGTTTACAAGGGTAAGATTTATGTTCAGCAGTTGACCCATGCAGCCCAAGGTCTCACTGCTCAGTGCTCGGTGGAGTTGAGCAGCGACAGGACCATTGCGATCGATCAGGCCCTGAACATGATCATCACCAAAGTGACTTTGGCCTCCAGCCCAGAGTTATTCCGGGTTGGCGCCAACAGAATCTACAGCGAATTGGACAAGAAGCCCCTGGCTCCAGGTATCTTTGCCCATCATGGCTTCTCCTCGTCCATCAAGGTCGGCATGGGTGCCCCTCTCCTCAACATCACCTCGGCCACAAGCGCATTTTGGGAGCCGACAAGCGTTTGTCGTTACTTAGCGGTGTCCAAAAGTGATTACAGCTCGCTCAAGAATCTCAAAGTGGAGATTTTGTACACACCAGATGAGATTCGGACTATCAAAGCATTCGGGAAGCGACCTCGGGACCAGATGTTTGAACTCGGCGAGGGCGAGAACATTTCAGTTGTGGAC
>Ga0265798_10001183_pt1 | contig 41279 bp, 44 predicted proteins | sample P3T30metagenome_FD_192430 | JGI IMG/M metagenome (GOLD analysis project Ga0265798, IMG submission 192430) | Plant litter microbial communities from East Loma Ridge, Irvine, California - P3 T30 | ecosystem: Environmental > Terrestrial > Plant litter > Unclassified | place: USA: California... | reverse complement strand
CGAGCGCCCTCGGTCGCTCGGGAGCACCGCGCCGCAGCGGTGGCGGCGCGGCAATCAGCTCAGTCCAGGCGATCGTGGTCGGACTGCGGCCGACCGGGCTGCGGCCGACGCTCCGCGAGCTCGAGCGCGATGCCCGCGCCGAGCACGGCGGCGCCGAGCGGCACGGCGATGTCGCCGATGAGGCCGACCAGCGTGTACGCACCGTCGAAGAGCGTCTGCTGCAGCTGCGGGCCTCGGGCGATGAAGAACAGGTTGGCGACGGCCATCACGATCTGCTGCAGCACGAGGCCGCCGACGATGGTCGCTCCGCCGATGATCATGATCATGCGCGGTCGCATGGGCACCTCCCCGATCGGTGCTCCGAGGCTAGCGGACGCCGCTCCGCCTCGGCGGAGCGGTGGCGCTCAGAGCGCGAGGCGCTCGCGGACGACGTCGGCGAGGTGGTGCGCGATGCGCTGGGCGGTCGCCTCGTCGGCGGCCTCGACCATGACCCGCACGAGCGGCTCGGTGCCCGAGGGGCGCAGCAGCACCCTTCCGGTGTCGCCGAGCTCCGCCTCCGCCAGCCGGACGGCCGCGGCCACGCCCTCGTCGCCGGCGAGCTTGCCGCGATCGACGCCCTTGACGTTGACGAGCAGCTGCGGCAGCACGGTGATGACGTCCGCCAGCTCGGCCAGCGACCTGCCGGTGCGCGCGACCTCCGCGGCGAGCTGCAGGCCGGTGAGGATGCCGTCGCCGGTCGTCGCGTGCTGGCTGAAGATGATGTGACCGGACTGCTCGCCGCCCAGCGAGAGGCCGTGCTCGGTGATGGCCTCGAGCACGTAGCGGTCGCCGACCTTGGTCTCGAGCATGCGGATGCCCTGCTCGGCCATGGCGAGGCGCAGCCCGAGATTGCTCATGACCGTGGCGACCAGCGTGTCGTCGACGAGCTCGCCGCGCGCGCGCAACGCCACCGCGAGCACGGCCATGATGCGGTCGCCGTCGATGATGCGGCCGTTGTGGTCGACCGCGAGGCAGCGGTCGGCGTCGCCGTCGTGCGCGATGCCGAGGTCGGCGCCGTGCTCGAGCACCGCGGCCGCGAGGCCGTCGAGGTGCGTGGAGCCGACGCCGTCGTTGATGTTGATGCCGTCGGGCTCGGCGCCCATGACGGTGACCCGTGCGCCGGCGTCGGTGAAGACCTGAGGCGAGACGCCCGCGGCGGCGCCGTGGGCGCAGTCGAGCACGATGTGGAGGCCGTCGAGGCGGTGCGGCAGTGCGCCGAGCAGGTGGACGAGGTAGCGGTCCTCGGCGTCGGCGAAGCGGCGGATGCGGCCGACCTCGGCGCCGGTGGGGCGCAGGTGCGGCGCGGCGAGGGCCGCCTCGATGCGGTCCTCGACGTCGTCGGCGAGCTTGCGCCCGCCGGCCGCGAAGAACTTGATGCCGTTGTCGGGCGCCGCGTTGTGCGACGCGGAGACCATGACGCCGAAGTCGGCGCCGATGTCGGCGATGAGGAACGCCGCCGCGGGGGTCGGCAGGACCCCCGCGTCGTACACGTCCACGCCGGAACTGGCGAGGCCCGCGGCCACCGCGCTGGCGATGAACTCGCCGGAGACGCGGGGGTCGCGGGCCACGACGGCGAGCGGCCGCTGGCCGTTCGCCCGGGCCGACCCGCCGAGCACCGTCGCGGCGGCCTGCGCGAGCCCGACCGACAGCTCCACCGTGATGGTGTCGCCGTTGGCCAGGCCCCGCACGCCGTCGGTGCCGAAGAGTCGTCCCATCGCTGCTCCCGGAGTCGGGATCAGCGCTTGGAGTACTGAGGCGCCTTACGGGCCTTCTTGAGACCGGCCTTCTTGCGCTCCTTGACGCGGGCGTCGCGCGAGAGGAAGCCGGCCTTCTTCAGGGTGGCGCGGTTGTGCTCCTCGTCGATGACGTTGAGCGAGCGCGCGATGCCGAGGCGCACAGCGCCGGCCTGGCCCGAGGGGCCGCCGCCCTTGACGGTGACGATGACGTCGTAGCTGCCGATCAGGTCGAGCACCGTGAACGGGTCGGTGATGAGCTGCTGGTGGAGCTTGTTCGGGAAGAAGTCCGCGAACTCGCGGCCGTTCACCGTGATGGTGCCCGAGCCGGGGACGAGGCGCACGCGGGCGATGGCCTGCTTGCGACGGCCCACGGCAGCGCCGGGGACGTTGAGGACGGCGCGGGGGGTCGAAGCGACCGTAGCGTCGGCGGGGGTTTCGGTCGAGAAGCTCTGCGGCTCGACGGAGTCTGCGATGTTCGCCATGAGTATCTGTTTTCCTAGGTTCTCGGCGCGCTTACTGGGCGACCTGGTCGAAGACGTACGCGGTGGGCTGCTGGGCCGCGTGGGGGTGCGCCGGGCCGGCGTAGACCTTGAGCTTGCGCAGCTGGTCGCGGCCGATCGAGTTCTTCGGCAGCATGCCGCGGATCGCCTTCTCGACGGCGCGGGTCGGGTGCTTCTCGAGCAGCTCCGAGTAGGTGGTGGCGGTGAGGCCGCCCGGGTAGCCCGAGTGGCGGTAGGCCTTCTTCTGCTCGAGCTTGGCGCCGGTGAGGGCGACCTTCTCGGCGTTGACGATGATGACGAAGTCGCCCATGTCCATGTGGGGGGCGAAGGTGGGCTTGTGCTTGCCGCGGAGGAGCACCGCCGCGTGGCTGGCCAGACGGCCGAGGATGATGTCCTCGGCGTCGATGACGATCCACTCGCGCTGGATGTCAGCGGGCTTCGGGCTGAAGGTACGCGTCACTGGAGTAACTGCTTTCTGCTGGAAATGAGGAGTCCGTGTATCCCGCTCCGCTGCGTGTTCCTCGGCTTCTGCGTCGGAACCCCGGCGATGGAGGGCTCACTTCGGGTGCACGCCGAAACGGCACGCACACCAACGGTCGAGCCTAGACGACGGCGGCGCTGCGGTCAAGGCAGCTGGCGGACGCCCCGGGTTTGCGCGGCGCGCAGCGCGAGCGCGCCGTCCTCCGGGTACCCCACCTCGAGCAGTGTGAGCCCCTTCGCCGCGGCGACCGGGAACTCGTTGCCGCGCACTGCGGCGTCGCGGATGCGCATCAGGTCGGCCGGGCCGAGGCGCCCGCGACCGACGGCGAGGCTCGCCCCGACCAGCGCGCGCACCATGCTGTGGCAGAACGCGTCGGCGAGCACCTCGGCGCGCAGCACCCCGTCGTCGCCCCTGCTCCAGGAGAAGTCGAGCAGCGTGCGGATCGTCGTGGCGCCGTCGCGCGGCTTGCAGAAGCCCGCCCAGTCGTGCAGGCCGGGCAGCGCTCGGGCCGCCTCGTCCATCACCGCGGCGTCGAGCGTGTCCGCCACGGCGAGGGTGTGGCCGCGCAGCAGCGGGTTCAGCGGCGTCGCACCGTCGGCGACGCGGTACTCGTAGCGGCGCCAGACGGCGGAGAAGCGGGCGTCGAAGCCCTCCGGGGCGACCGCGGCGGCGGCGATGCGCGCGTCCGCATCCGAGCCCAGGATGCCGTTGATGCGGCGGCGCAGCGCCTCCGCGCCCCCGGGGCCGCGCTTCGCCTCCGGACGGTGCGGCAGGTCGAGGCTCGCGAGCTGCTCGTCGTCGAGGTCGAGGTGCGCCACCTGGCCGAGCGCGTGCACGCCGGCGTCGGTGCGACCCGCGACGGTGAGCAGCGGCGCGGGGGCGTGCCGGCGGAAGATCGTCGCGAGCGCATCCTCGAGCACGCCCTGCACGGTGCGCTGCCCCGGCTGGCGGGCCCAGCCCGCGAAGGCGGTGCCGTCGTAAGCGAGGTCGAGGCGGATGCGGGTGGTCGCGCGCTCGTCGTGCATCCCGCGAGCCTACCGGCGGCCGGGAACGCGGAAGGCCCCGCACGCGATGCGTGCGGGGCCTTCCGGCAGTGGGAGCGACCTTACTTGGTCTCCTCCGCGGGCGCCTCGGCGGCGTCCTCGGTGGTGGTCTCCTCGGCGGGGGCCTCGGTGGCCTCGGTCTCGACGACCTCGGTCTCCGCGGCGTTCTCGTCAGCGGCCGGGGCCTCCTCGACGGGCGCAGCGGCGGCCGGGGCCGCCTTCTTGTTCGACGCCTTCTTCACGACGGGCTCGAGGACGAGCTCGATGACGGCCATGGGGGCGTTGTCGCCCTTGCGGAAGCGCGTCTTCGTGATGCGGGTGTAGCCGCCGTCGCGCTCGGCGACGAGGGGCGCGATCTCGGTGAAGAGCTCGTGCACGACGCTCTTGTCGCCGATGACGCCCAGCACGCGACGACGCGCGTGGAGGTCGCCGCGCTTGGCGAACGTGATGAGCCGCTCGGCGACCGGACGCAGGCGCTTGGCCTTGGTCTCGGTGGTCTCGATGCGCTTGTGGGTGAACAGCGCCGCGGCGAGGTTCGCGAGCATCAGGCGCTCGTGCGCCGGACCGCCTCCGAGGCGGGGACCCTTGGTGGGCTTAGGCATGATCAGTTGTCTCCGTATTCAGAATGCTTGGAAGTCGTCAGCGACGGCTCAGCTGTTGGCGTCGTCGTAGCCGCTGTAGAAGTGGGCGCCGTCGAAGCCGGGCACCGAGTCCTTGAGCGACAGACCGAGCTCGACCAGCTTCTCCTTGACCTCATCCACCGACTTCTGACCGAAGTTGCGGATGTTCATGAGCTGGGTCTCGTTCAGGGCGACGAGCTCGCTGACCGTGTTGATGCCCTCGCGCTTGAGGCAGTTGTAGCTGCGCACCGACAGATCGAGGTCCTCGATGGGGGTCGAGAGCTCGCTCGAGGCGACCACGTCGACCGGCGCGGGGCCGATCTCGATGCCCTCGGCGGCGGTGTTGAGCTCGCGCGCGAGACCGAACAGCTCGGTGAGGGTGCGACCCGCCGAGGCGATCGCGTCACGCGGGCTGATGGCCTGCTTGGTCTCGACGTCGACCACGAGGCGGTCGAAGTCGGTGCGCTCGCCGGCACGGGTGGCCTCGACCTTGTAGGTGACCTTGAGCACGGGCGAGTAGATCGAGTCGACCGGGATCTGGCCGGCCTCGCTGAACTCGCTGCGGTTCTGGGTCGCCGAGACGTAGCCGCGGCCGCGCTCGATGATGAGCTCGAGCTCGAACTTCGCCTTGTCGTTGAGCGTGGCGATGACGAGCTCGGGGTTGTGGATCTCCACACCCGCCGGCGCCGAGATGTCGGCGGCCGTGACCTGGCCCGCACCCTGCTTGCGCAGGTAGGCGGTGATCGGCTCGTCGTGCTCGCTCGAGACCACGAGGTTCTTGACGTTCAGGATGATCTCCGTCACGTCCTCCTTGACACCGCCGACGGTGCTGAACTCGTGCAGCACGCCGTCGATGCGGATGCTCGTGACCGAGGCACCCGGGATGGACGAGAGCAGGGTGCGACGCAGCGAGTTGCCGAGCGTGTAGCCGAAGCCGGGCTCGAGGGGCTCGATGATGAAGCGGGAACGGAACTCCGAGATGTTCTCTTCGACAAGAGAGGGGCGCTGTGCGATGAGCACTGTGTGATTCCTTTCGGCGAAGTGTCCGCTATATGACACTTGGCGATGACGCCGGGTGGCTGGCCCGGCCGGAGGTGATGAAGTTCTCGGCCGCGCGCTCCTGGGGAACGCGCGGAAGCCGGGTCGGGCCCGGAGCAGTGATGCTCCGGGCCGACCCGGCATTGGCGTCAGACGCGGCGGCGCTTCGGCGGACGGCAGCCGTTGTGGGCCTGCGGCGTCACGTCGTTGATCGAACCGACCTCGAGGCCAGCGGCCTGCAGCGAGCGGATCGCGGTCTCGCGACCCGAGCCCGGTCCCTTGACGAAGACGTCGACCTTCTTCATGCCGTGCTCCTGCGCCTGACGGGCGGCGGACTCGGCAGCGAGCTGCGCGGCGAACGGGGTCGACTTGCGCGAACCCTTGAAGCCGACGCCACCCGAGGAGGCCCAGCTGATGACCGCACCGCTCGGGTCGGTGATCGACACGATGGTGTTGTTGAACGTCGACTTGATGTGGGCCTGGCCCACGGCGATGTTCTTCTTGTCCTTCTTACGCGGCTTGCGAGCAGCCGACTTGGGAGTTGCCATTCTCTCTCTCCTGAATTCTCGACACCGCGACGAGCGCGGCGGTCGGCTGCTTAGCGGCCGGCCTTCTTCTTGCCGGCGACGGTGCGCTTCGGGCCCTTGCGGGTACGAGCGTTGGTCTTGGTGCGCTGACCGCGCACGGGAAGGCCGCGACGGTGGCGCAGGCCCTCGTAGGAACCGACCTCGACCTTGCGGCGGATGTCGGCGGCCACCTCGCGGCGGAGGTCACCCTCGACCTTGTAGGCGCCCTCGATGTGGTCGCGGAGCTGCACGAGCTCCTCGTCCGTGAGGTCCTTGACGCGAGTGCTGCCGTCGATGCCGGTCGCTGCGAGGGTCTCGAGCGAGCGGGTGCGGCCGACTCCGTAGATGTAGGTCAGTGCGATCTCCACGCGCTTCTCGCGCGGGATGTCGACTCCTGCCAGACGTGCCATGGTGGCTTCTCCTGTGAGTAGTGGAGGTGTGGAGCAGCACCGGTGCCCGAGCCTCCACTCGAGGTGTCCCCCGCTCTCGCGGGTTCTGGTGCTGCCAGTTGTCGTATTCAGTTATGCGGTCCTGGGACCTGCGCGTCCCGTCCTGCGGACGGACGCCGGGTGATCTGCGCCTCGCGGCGCCCGATCAGCCCTGGCGCTGCTTGTGGCGGACGTTCTCGCAGATCACCATGACGCGGCCGTGGCGGCGGATGACCTTGCACTTGTCGCAGATCTTCTTGACGCTGGGCTTGACCTTCATGATGGTTTCTCTCTTGCTCGCTGGCCTCGTGCCCGTCGGGGTGCCGATGGGCCGTTCCTTGTGCAGCGGACGCTTACTTGTAGCGGTAGACGATCCGGCCGCGGGTGAGGTCGTAGGGGCTCAGCTCCACGATCACGCGGTCCTCCGGGAGGATGCGGATGTAGTGCTGGCGCATCTTGCCCGAGATCACGGCGAGCACCTTGTGCCCGTTGTTCAGCTCAACGCGGAACATCGCGTTGGGCAGAGCCTCGATCACAGCGCCCTCGATCTCGATCACACCGTCTTTTTTGGCCATAACCTCTACTGGTCGCTCGTTCGTGATTGTCCGCTGGTCATGCGGTTGATTGCCGGTCTCCGAGCACGCGTGAACGCGGCGATGGACACCAAGGGTCGAGCTTAGGCCATGACGGCCCGTCGCGCCAATCGGGATTCAGGCGGCGGCGCGTCGCCGCGTCGTGGCCAGCAGCACGATGCCGCCGACGAGCAGCCCCCAGAACGCCGAGCCGATGCCGGCGACGGCGATGCCGGATGCGGTGACCAGGAAGGTGGCGACCGCCGCCATCCGCTGCGCCGGCACCTCGACCGCGCTGACGATGGCCCCGACGAGCGCGGAGAGCAGCGCCAGGCCGGCGACGGACTGGATGAGCAGCGGCGGGCTGGCGGCCACGAAGGCGGCGGCCAGGCCGGCGAGGGGCGCGATGAGGAGGTAGCCGATGCCGGAGGCGAGCGCCGCGATCCAGCGCCGCTCGGGCTCGCGGGCGCTCTCCGGACCCGCCGCCAGCGCGGCGGTGATCGCGGCGAGGTTGATGGTGATCCCACCGGCGAACGCGGCGACCGCCGAGCCGCCGCCGCTGGTGAGCAGCGCCGAGCGGCTCGGCACGGAGTAGCCGAAGCTGGCCACCACGGCCATGCCGGGGATGTTCTGGCCGGCCATCGTGACGATGTAGAGCGGCAGGGCGATGCTGGCGATGACCATGAGGTCGAACTCGGGCGCGACGAGCACGAGCTGCGGGGCGAGCCTCGCGCCGTCGAGCCAGCCGCCGCCCGCCGTCACCGCGATGAGCACGAGCGCGAGCACGAGCGCCGCGGGGGTGGCCCAGCGCGGGGCCCAGCGGAACAGCACGAGCCAGAGCGCGATCACCGGCAGCGCGAGCAGTGGGATCTCGACGGCCGCCTGCACCGGGGCGAGGGCGAGCGGGAAGATGATGCCCGCGAGCATCGCGTTCGCGACGGAGCGCGGGATGCGGGCGATGAGACGCCCGAGCGCGGGCCAGAGCCCGGTGAGCATGACGAGCAGCGCGGCGACGAGGAACGCGGCGACCGCCTCGCCGAAGCGGTCGGTGACCCCGGCGGTCGCGACGAGCAGCGCCGCGCCGGGCGTGCTCCAGGCGAGCATGATCGGGATGCGGTGCCACAGGCTGAGCACGATCGAGCCGACGCCGATGGCGACGCAGATCGCGAGCAGCCCGGAGGCGGCCTGGTCGCGGTCGGCCCCGACCGCAGCGAGCCCCGCCAGCACGATCGAGAAGGTGCTGGCGAAGCCGGTGGCCAGGGCGATCAGCCCGGTGGCGACCGGTTGGGCGAGGCTGGGTCTGGGCGCCGACGGCGCCGAGGTCACGCGGACTTCTCGGCGCGGCGGGTCTCGCGCGGCACGATCGTCGGCGCGGCGTTCTCGAGCACCGATGCGCGGGTGATCACGACGCGGGCGACGTCGTCGTCCGAGGGCACGTCGAACATCACCGGGCCGAGCACCTCCTCGAGGATGGCTCGCAGGCCGCGGGCGCCGGTCTTGCGCAGCACGGCGAGGTCGGCGATGGCCTCGATCGCGCTCTGCTCGAACTCGAGCTCGACGCCGTCGAGCGCGAACATGCGCTCGTACTGCTTGACGAGGGCGTTCTTCGGCTCGGTGAGGATCTGCATGAGCGCGTGCTGATCGAGCTGCGACACGGTCGTGACGACGGGGAGGCGGCCGATGAACTCGGGGATGAGGCCGAACTTGTGCAGGTCCTCCGGCAGCACGTCGCTGAAGATGTCGACGTCGTCGCTGGCGGTGTGCAGCGGGGCCCCGAATCCGATGCCCTTCTTGCCGGCGCGAGAGGAGATGATCTCCTCCAGGCCCGAGAAGGCGCCGGCCACGATGAACAGCACGTTCGTCGTGTCGATCTGGATGAACTCCTGCTGCGGGTGCTTGCGCCCGCCCTGCGGCGGCACGCTCGCTACGGTGCCCTCGAGGATCTTCAGCAGCGCCTGCTGCACGCCCTCACCGGAGACGTCGCGCGTGATCGACGGGTTCTCGGCCTTGCGGGCGATCTTGTCGACCTCGTCGATGTAGATGATGCCGGTCTCAGCGCGCTTGACGTCGAAGTCGGCAGCCTGGATGAGCTTGAGCAGGATGTTCTCGACGTCCTCGCCCACGTAGCCGGCCTCGGTGAGCGCGGTGGCGTCGGCGACCGCGAAGGGCACGTTGAGGCGCTTCGCGAGGGTCTGCGCGAGGTAGGTCTTGCCGCAGCCGGTGGGGCCGATGAGCAGGATGTTGCTCTTGGCGATCTCGACCTCGTCGACGCGGGCCTCGGCCGAGGTCAGCTGGCCGAGCGAGCGGACGCGCTTGTAGTGGTTGTAGACGGCCACGGCCAGCGCCTTCTTGGCGGGCTCCTGACCGATGACGTACTCCTCGAGGAAGGAGAAGATCTCGCGCGGCTTCGGCAGCTCGAAGTCCTCCGAGGCCTGCTCGCCGGCCTCGGCCATGCGCTCCTCGATGATCTCGTTGCAGAGCTCGACGCACTCGTCGCAGATGTAGACGCCGGGACCGGCGATCAACTGCTGCACCTGCTTCTGGCTCTTGCCGCAGAACGAGCACTTGAGCAGGTCGGCGCTCTCCCCGATGCGTGCCATGGCCTGACTCCCCTCGAGAGAACGGTCACCGCCGGGGACCCGATCCGACGGTGCAGTCAGCCTAACCCGAACCGGGGACACGGGCAGACGCCGCGCGCGCCCCCGCACAGGCCGCGTCCGGGGAGCGGGCCGGGCGGCGACCTGGGAGGATCGCTGCTGGCGCGCATCCGCTCGATGGATGCCGCGGAGGGAGACCCGTGTACCTGCTCGACTGCGACACCGGGGTGGACGACGCCGTCGCCATCCTGCACCTGCTCGGCTCGGGGGCGCCGCTCGCCGCCGTGACGGTGACCTTCGGCAACGTGAGCGCAGCGCAGGCCGCCGAGAACACGCTGCGGGTGCTGCACCTCGCGGGCCGCTCGGACGTGCCCGTGGCCGTCGGCGGCGAGAGCACGCTCGACGGCACGCCGACCCGGCACTCCGCGACCCTCGTGCACGGCGCCAACGGACTCGGCGGCGCCGAGCTCGAGCCCTCCCCCGCCGCGCTGCTCGACGAGGCCGCGCCCGAGCTGATCGTGCGGCTCGCGCACGAGCAAGCGGGCGAGCTGCGCATCATCGCGACCGGCGGCTTCACCAACCTCGCCCGCGCACTCGAGCTCGACCCGGCGATCGCCGGCCTGGTGCGCGAGGTGACGCTCATGGGCGGCGCCGCGCTCGTGCCCGGCAACGTCACCCCCTCGGCCGAGGCGAACATCGTGGCCGACCCGCTCGCCGCGGCCGCCGTGCTCGGCGCCGGCTGGCCTGTGGTGCTCGTGCCGCTCGACGTGACGATGACCCACCTGATCGAGCACGACGACTGGCAGCGGCTGGCGGATGCGGGCGGCGTCGCCGGCAGCGCCGCGGCCGTGCTCGACGGCTACCTCGACTTCTACGCCGGCATCATCGGGCGCCGCTGCGCCGCGATGCACGACGCGCTCGCGGTGGCGATCGCCCTCGGCGAGATCGAGCCCGAGCTCGCGCCGCGCGCCCATGTCGAGGTCGACGTGACCGACGGCCCCGGCCGCGGCCGCACGATCGCGGATCTGCGGCACCGCTACCGCGGCTACGCGCCGCCCGTCGACTCGCCGGTGCGGGTCGTGCTCGAGGCGCGCACGCCGCTCGTGCCGAGCCTGGTGGAGCGCATCCTCGCCTTCTGAGCGAGGGGACGACGAAGGGCCCCGGCGGATGCCGGGGCCCTTCGTCGTGGCGCTGAGATCAGGAGGACTTGATCACGGCGGGCTGCACGCCCTTGCGCGAGGTGAGCACCTGGTCGATGAGACCGTACTCGAGCGCCTGCTGGGCGCCGAGGATCTTGTCGCGCTCGATGTCGCGGTTCACCTCTTCGGCGGTCTTGTGCGAGTGCTTCGAGAGCGTCTCCTCGAGCCACTCGCGCAGACGGGCGACCTCGGCGGCCTGGATCTCGATGTCCGAGGCCTGACCGCGACCGGCCTCGCCGACGGCGGGCTGGTGGATGAGCACGCGCGCGTTCGGCAGGGCGAGGCGCTTGCCCGGCGTGCCGGCGGCCAGCAGCACGGCGGCGGCCGAGGCGGCCTGGCCGAGCACGACCGTCTGGATCTGCGGGCGGATGTACTGCATCGTGTCGTAGATCGCCGTCATGGCCGTGAAGGAGCCGCCGGGCGAGTTGATGTACATGACGATGTCGCGCTCGGGGTCCTGGCTCTCGAGCACGAGCAGCTGGGCCATCACGTCGTCCGCCGAGGCGTCGTCGACCTGCACGCCGAGGAAGATGATGCGGTCCTCGAAGAGCTTGGCGTACGGGTCCTGGCGCTTGTAGCCGTAGGCCGTGCGCTCCTCGAAGGTGGGCAGGATGTAGCGGGACTCGGGGGCGCCGTTCTGGAAGGCGCGGCCGCCGATCTCGGGGATGTTCACGTTCTGTCTTCTTTCCGTCGGATCGGCCGTGATCAGGACTGCTGGGTGCCGCCGCCGCCGGTGACGTCGGTGGCGGACTCGCGGATGTGGTCCACGAAGCCGTACTCGAGCGCCTCGTCGGCGGTGAACCAGCGGTCGCGGTCGCCGTCGGCGTTGACCTGCTCGGGCGTCTTGCCCGTGGCCTCGGCGGTGATCTCGGCGAGGCGCTTCTTCATCGAGAGGATGAGCTGCGCCTGGGTCTGGATGTCGGAGCTGGTGCCGCCGAAGCCGCCGTGCGGCTGGTGCAGCAGCACGCGGGCGTTGGGCGTGATGTAGCGCTTGCCCTTGGTGCCGGCGGTCAGGAGCAGCTGGCCCATCGAGGCGGCCATGCCGATGCCGACGGTGACGATGTCGTTCGGCACGAACTGCATCGTGTCGTAGATCGCCATGCCCGCGGTGATCGAGCCGCCGGGCGAGTTGATGTAGAGGTAGATGTCCTTCTCGGCGTCCTCCGCTGCGAGCAGGAGGAGCTTCGCCGAGATCTCGTTCGCGTTGTCATCGCGGACCTCGGAGCCCAGCCAGATGATGCGGTCCTTGAGCAGGCGGTCAAAGACGTTGGGGGCCATGGACGGTTCGGCCATCGTTGCGCTCCGTTCGATTGTGGGTGCTCTCCGAATGTAGTGGCGGGCTCGGGGGCGCATGGCCGCTGTTCGCCGCGGGCGGAGCAGCCGCGCCGGACCGGCACCGGCGCTCGGCGGACGGGCGGCCCGATACCGTGGAGCCGATGCTCCCCCTCCTCGTCGTCGTCGTGCTCGGCGCGGTGCTCCAGCGCGTGACCGGCCTCGGCTTCGCGCTCGTCGTCTCCCCCGTCATCGCCCTGCTGCTGGGCCCCGAGGAGGGCGTGCTGGTGGTCAACGCCTGCGCGGTGCTCACGAGCTCGCTGCTGACCTACCGGCTGCGCGCCCTCGTCGACTGGCGCCGCTTCGCGCGGCTGCTGCCCACGGCGCTGCTCGGCGTGATCGGCGGCGCGCTCCTGACCGTGGCCGCCCCGCGACCCGTGCTCGAGGTGCTCGTCGGCTCCCTGGCGCTGCTCGGCCTGCTCGCGAGCGTGCTCGTCGCGCGGCTGCGTCGAGCGGATGGCGACGGCGGCCTCCCCGCCGCCGGCGCCGCCGGATTCCTCTCGGGCCTCATGAGCTCCGCGGCCGGCGTGGGCGGACCGGCGATGGTCGTCTACAGCGTGATCTCCGGCTGGGAGCAGCGCCGATTCGCCGCGACCCTGCAGCCGTTCTTCGTGAGCATCGCCGGATCGGCGATCGTGGCGAAGCTCGTCGCGGGCGCCTCCTTCGACGGCCTGCTGCGGCTCGAGTCGCTGCTGCTGATCCCGGCGCTGGCCGTCGGGCTGCTGCTCGGCGAGCTGCTGGCCGCGAGGATGCCGGCACGCGTCGCCCGGATCGGGCTGCTCGCCGTCGCCTCGATCGGCTCCGTCGCGATCATCGCCCACGGCGCCGCCGAGCTGCTGGCTCAGTAGGCGTCGAGCGCCTGCCGCAGGTCGGCGACCAGGTCGACGGCGTCCTCGAGCCCGACCGAGAGGCGCAGGTGGCCGGCGGCGAAGCGCTCGGGCCATCGCTCGGCGCGCGGGCCGGAGCCGGCGCTCGTGTGCGCGATGAGGGTCTCGTCGTGCCCGAGCGAGACCGCCGAGACGATGATGCGCAGTCGGCCGACGAAGGCGTTCTGCTCGTCCTTGCCGCCCTCCACCGCGAAGGCGAGCATCGCGCCGGGACCTCCGGGGTAGAGCCGCTCGGCGAGCTCGTGCTGCGCGTGCGAGGCGAGGCCGGGGTAGGCGACCCAGGCGACCCGCGGGTGCTGCTCCAGGAACTCGGCGACTACGCGGGCCGTCGCCAGGTGCTGGCGCAGCCGCAGCGGCAGCGTGACCGAGCCGCGCTGGATCAGCCACGCGTTGAACGGGCTGATGACGCCGCCGACGTCGACCATCGCATCCGCTTTCAGGGGCTGGATGAGGGCCCGGCTGCCGATGACGGCGCCGCCCATCGCGTCGCCGTGGCCGTTGATGTACTTGGTGAGCGAGTGCACGACGAAGTCGGCGCCGAGCTCGAGCGGGCGGGCGATCGGCGGCGGCGTGAAGGTGGAGTCGACGCTGAGCAGCGCGCCGGCCTCGTGCGCGATCTCGGCCAGCGCGGCGACGTCCGCGAGCCGCGTCGTGGGGTTGGCGATCGTCTCGGTGTGGATCAGCTTGGTGTTCGGGCGGACCGCGGCGCGCACGGCGTCGAGATCGCTCGTATCGACGAAGGTCGCCTCGATGCCGTACTTGCGCGGCAGCAGCTCGGTGAACAGGCGGTGGGTGGCCTCGTAGGTGTGATCGGCGATGACGGCGTGGTCGCCGCTGTCGAGCGTGCCGAAGAAGACCGCGTGCAGGGCCGCGACGCCGCTGGCGAGCGCGAGGGCGTCCTCGCCGCGCTCGAGCACCGCGAGCTTCTGCTGCAGTGCGAGCTGGTTGACGCCGGAGTTGCGCGTGTAGAGCGGCACGTCCGTGCCCGACCAGCTGAGCGTGCTCGGGTCCTCGGGCAGCGCGTAGGAGTTGGCGAGCACGAGCGGGGTGCGGATGGCGCCGCTGCCCGCGTCGATCGTGTTGCCGGCGTGCACGCTGCTCGTCAGCTCGCCGAGGGTCGTGTGGTCGAGGTGATCAGCGCTCATCACTCCACGCTAGGGGGCGGAGGCGGGCGGTGACCCCGCGTGACGGACCCGCTGCGTGCATCCGCTGCCATCGTGGGACGACGAAGGCCCGGTGCGTGCGCACCGGGCCCTCGTTCAGCGGCTCTCAGCTCAGTGGCTGTGACCGGCGTGCTCGTCCTCGGACTCGAACTCGATCGGGTCGACCGGGTCGGTCGCGGTGACGGCGAAGTCGCTCACGTCGACGTCCTTGCCCTCGGTGTCGACGACCTTGGCCTTGCCGAGCACGACCGCGAGGGCCTTGCTGCGCGCGACCTCGGAGACCATCTGCGGGATCTGGTTGTTCTCGCTGAGGATCTTGATGAACTCGCCCGGCTCCATGCCGTACTGCGAGGCGCCCTGCACGAGGTAGGTGGTCAGCTCCTGCTGGCCGACCTGGATCTCCTCCTTCTCCACGATCGCGTCGAGCACGATCTGCTGGCGGAAGGTCTTCTCGCTGGCCTCCTTGACCTCGGCGCGGTGCTCGTCGTCCTCGAGGCGGTTCTCGCCCTCGAGGTGGCGGTGCACCTCGTCCTCGACCAGCTGCTCCGGCACGGGCAGCTCGAGGCCCTCGAGCAGCTTGTCGACGATCTGGTCGCGGGCCTGGGTGCCCTGCTGGAACGCCTTGCCCTTGAGCACCTGCTCCTTGAGCGAGTCGGTCAGCTCGGCGATGGTGTCGAACTCGCTCGCGATCTGCGCGAAGTCGTCGTCGGCCTCGGGTAGCTCGCGCACCTTGACGGCGTTGACGGTGACGGTGATCTCGGCGGTCTGGCCGGCGTTGTCGCCGCCCAGCAGCTTCGAGTCGAAGGTGGTGGTCTCACCGGCGGTGAGGGTCTCGAGCGCGTCGTCGATGCCCTCGAGCAGGTCGCCCGAGCCGATCTCGTAGGAGATGCCGTTGGCGGTGTCGACCTCGGTGCCGTCGATCTTCGCGACCAGGTCGATCTGGGCGAAGTCGCCCTTCTCGGCCGGGCGGTCGGCGGTGACGAGCGTGCCGAAGCGGCCGCGCAGCTTCTCGAGCTCCTCGGCGACGTCCTCGTCCGAGACCTCGGCGGCGTCGACGGTCAGCGTGAGGCTGTCGTAGGCGGGCAGCTCGAAGTCGGGGCGCACGTCGACCTCGACCGAGACGAGCAGGTCGCCGGAGAAGTCCTTCTCGCTGGGCCACTCCGTGATGTCGGCCTGGGGGCGGCCGAGCGGACGCACCTTGGTCTCCTTGACCGCCTCGCGGTAGAAGCCGTCGAGGCCCTCGCTGACGGCGTGGTTGAGCACCTCGCCGCGACCGACGCGCTGGTCGATCAGCGGGGCGGGCACCTTGCCCTTGCGGAAGCCGGGGATGTTCACCGACTCGGCGATGTGCTTGTACGCGTGGTCGATCGAGGGCTTGAGCTCCTCGGGGGTCACGACGATCGCGAGCTTGACGCGGGTCGGGCTGAGCTGCTCGAGCGTGGTCTTCACGGTGCGGTATCTCCTGATTGCTGTTCGGTCTGCGGGGCCGCATCCATCGGTGGTCGGGGCGACAGGATTCGAACCTGCGACCTCCCGCTCCCAAAGCGGGCGCTCTAGCCAAGCTGAGCTACGCCCCGATCGAAGAGGAACCGACAGATCTGAGGGATGTGCGGGACGTCCGGAAATCGGCCTCGGGAAGTCTACATGCCGGCGGGTGAGCGGATGCGTGGGCTCGGTGCATCCGCTCAGCGCGGAATCCGGGCGCCCCGCTCCGTGCCGACTGGGCGCCGCCCGCACGCGAGGTGCGCGGTCGTCGGGCGGGGCGCATCCGCTTGGTGGTCTTGACGTCGGCAGCGCCCCGGCGCCGCCCCGTGGACCAACGACGGAGAGGACCTCCATGACCGACCAGTACACGTTCCAGAACCCCGTCACCCAGTACGCCCCGATCGACACCGAGCAGCCGGAGCTCGCCGAGCCCGGTCTCGAGACCGAGCTGACGCCCCGCGCCGACCTCGGCGAGGAGACCTACCGCGGCACGGGCCGGCTCACCGGCCGCCGCGCGCTGATCACCGGCGGCGACTCGGGCATCGGCGGTGCCACCGCGATCGCTTTCGCGCGCGAGGGTGCCGACGTGGCCATCAGCTACCTGCCCGAGGAGGAGCCGGACGCGCAGCGCATCGTGGCTCTCATCGAGGAGGCCGGTCGCACGGCCGTCGCGCTGCCGGGCGACATCAGCTCGCCGACCGCAGCGCGCGCTCTCGTGGACGCGGCGGTCGACGGACTCGGCGGCCTCGACATCCTCGTGAACAACGCCGGCAAGCAGGTCTCGATCGACAAGCTCGAGGATCTGACCGACGAGCAGTTCGACCAGACCTTCAAGACCAACGTCTACGCGCTGTTCTGGATCACGAAGGCGGCGCTACCGCACCTGCCGGAGGGCTCGTCGATCATCAACACCTCGTCGATCCAGGCCTACTCCCCCTCGGAGACGCTCGTGGACTACGCGACGACGAAGGCCTCGATCAACACGATCTCGAAGGCGCTGGCCCAGCAGCTGGCGCCCCGCGGCATCCGCGTGAACGTCGTGGCGCCCGGGCCGGTGTGGACGCCGTTGCAGCCCTCGAAGGGCCAGCCCATCGAGAAGGTGCAGACCTTCGGATCGGACACGCCGCTCGGCCGTGCCGGGCAGCCCGCCGAGCTCGCGCCGGCGTACGTGTTCCTCGCCTCGCAGGAGTCGAGCTACGTCGTCGGCGAGACCCTCAACGTGAACGGCGGCATGCCGTCCCCGTGATCGGGCGCTGACGCGCGGGCCCGTCCCTCCGGGGGCGGGCCCTTCCGCGTGCCGGGCACGGCGGCGACGGTCTGCTAGCCTCGAACCGCTCCGCAGGGCCGCACGGCCTCGCGAGCACGCGTCTCTGAGCAGGGTTCGGATCGCCTCACGGCGGGAAAACTCCTGGTCAACGCGGGGATGTAGCTTAGTGGTAAAGCCTCAGTCTTCCAAACTGATGATGCGGGTTCGATTCCCGTCATCCCCTCCAACGGGGCCTCAGACGCCCTTCTCCCAGTAGTTGCAGTCGCGGCAGATCATGTCGCCCACCATCTGCAGCATGTCGGGCTTCTGCTCGACCATCACGCCGTAGCACTCGGGGCACATCTTGGTCCTGGGCATGAGGCGAGGCTACCCCCGCGCGGCGCGCGCGACCTCGGTGTAGACGGCGCGCGCCTCCGCCGTCCACCAGGCCGCCATGAAGTCGTGGAAGCCGTCGGGGTAGAGGCGCACCTCCAGCGAGCGTCGCGCACGCCGGGCGTCGGGCGCGAGCAGGTCCTGACCGCCCTGGTGCACCACGGTCGGCGGCAGACCGTCGAGGTCGCCGAGGCCGGGGCTGATGAGCGGGTCGTCGAGCGCGCGGTCGCGGGCCCAGGAGCGCGCCGAGTCGAGCAGGCGCGCGCGGTCGAGCATCGGGTCGGGCTCGAGGGCCGCGATGCCCGAATTCGTCATCGTGGCGTCGAGCCAGGGCGAGAAGAGCTGCAGGGCGTCGGGCATCCGCTGCCCCGCGTCCCGCCGCCGCTGGGTCCAGGCCAGCGCCAGGCCGGCGCCCGCCGAATCGCCGGCGAGCAGCAGCCGGCCCTCGATGCGCTCCACGAGCTCGTCGAGCAGCGCCAGGGCGTCGTCCACCGTGCTCTCGGGCGCGAGGCCGTAGCGCGGCACGACCACGGTGGCGCCGGTCGCGCGCAGCAGGCGGTCGACGATCCACCAGTGCGCCGGCACGAGCGGATGCACGTAGGCGCCGCCGTGCAGGTAGACGATCGTGACCGGGGCGACCGCGCCGCGAGGGCGGAGCGTCGTGATCTCGCGACCGCGCATCCGCTCGTCGTCGACCGCGTAGCGCCGGCGGAGGGATGCGGGCACCGGCGCCGCCGGTCGGAAGGCGGCCGGGTCGTCGTCGGAGCGGCGGCGCGGGCGGAGCCGCAGCAGGCCGACCGTGAGGCGCATCGCGACGGTCATCGCGCGCGCCTCGCCCCGGTCACCGGCGCCTGCTGACGCGGCCGTCGGCGTCGACGGTGATGACGAGGGTCTGGATCTTGCGGTTGACGACGCGGATGATCACGACGATGAGCCAGAGGCCCGCCGTGACGAGCGTGAGGATGAGGTTCCAGAACCAGCCGATGCGCTTCTGCCGCTGCAGCACGGCCTGGCCGGCGCCGACGGAGGCGACCTGCCAGCCGTCGCGGGCGGCTCGGGCGACCTCCTCGTCGAGGATGCGGGCTCGGGCGTCGGCGGGGATCGGGCTCATGCCCTCAACGCTAGGGGCGCTCCGCGAGCGCCGGATGGGTGGAAGCTCTGCGGACGCTCGGACCGCTCGGGCTGCTCGATCCGCTCGGGCTGCTCGGCCCGCTCAGACCGCGACGTCGAGCGCCTGCAGGCGCGCGGGCGCGTCGACGCCGAGCTCGGCCGCGGCGCCGTGGCGGTGCACGGTGCGCAGCAGCGGCGGCAGGGCGCCGGCGACGCGGAGCAGCCAGCCCCCGACCCAGAGGTCCTCGGAGTCGGCCGCGGCGAGCGCGACCGCCGTGATGGTGAAGTCGCCGTAGACGGGGTGCTCGTAAGCGGCGGTGACGACGTCGCCGTGCGCGAGCTCGGCGATCGGGGTCTCCTCGCCCGAGTCCTCGGCCTCGTCGGGGCCGACGGCGGCGAGCTCGGCGGCGGGCTTCGCGCCCGGGTCGATGAAGTGGTTGGCGATGCCGAGGGCGTTCATCACGGCGGAGCGCTGGCCCTGACCGGCGACGCTCACGACGCCGTAGCGGGCGGTGCGGAACACGGCGCGCAGCAGCGTGCCCTCCGAGGCGCTCGCCTCCTCGATCGCGGCGCGCAGGGCGGCCAGGTTGCGCTTCGCGGGGATCCGCAGGCTCTCGACGGCGTTCATCCTCGCCCCTCCTTCATCAGCACGGCCTCGTTCATGACGGCTCGACTCTATCGACCGCGGCCTTCGCGGCGGGCGGGCGGCGGGCGCCGAGGGTGACGCCCACGCTCGCGAGCGTGATGAGGCCGAGGGCGACGAGCTCGGGCCAGCCCAGCTGCTCGCCGAGCACGAGGAACCCGGCGAGCGCCGCGGCCGCCGGGCCGAGGCTCTGCAGCACCCCGAAGACGCGGGTGGCGAGCCGGCGCAGCGCGTGCAGCTCGAGCGCGTAGGGCAGGGCGGAGGAGAGCAGTGCGACCCCGAGGAAGACCGCGAGCAGCCAGGGTTCGGCCGCGACGCCCTGCGCCGCGGACGCGGCGCCCAGCGGCAGGGCGATCGCCGAGGCGACGACCATCGCGACGGCGAGCCCCTGGGTGCCCGGCAGGTGCTTGCCCGTGGCGGCGCTGGCCAGGATGTAGCCGGCCCAGCAGAGGCCCGCCAGCAGCGCCCAGAGCAGGCCGACCGGATCGAGGGAGCCCGTGGCCTGCAGCCCGAGCAGGCCGACGCCGAGCAGCGCCGCGATCGCCCAGACCGCGTCGCGCCAGCGGCGGGTCTGCGCGAGCGCGAGGCCGAGCGGGCCGAGGAACTCGACCGTGACCGCCACCCCGATCGGCAGCGTCTGGAAGGACAGGTAGATGGCCACGTTCATGCCGCCGAGCGCGATGCCGTAGACGAGCGCGGCGAGCCAGGCGCGTCCGGTCCAGGTCCACGGCCTCGGGCGCAGCACGACCAGCAGCACGAGGGTGCCGAGGCCGAGGCGCAGCGCCGCGGCACCGAGGGAGCCGACGGCCTCGAAGTGATCGCGGGCGAGGGCCGCGCCCAGCTGCACCGAGACGATCGCGGCCAGGGCCAGCGCGGTCGGCGGCACGCGGTCGAGCGGGGTTGTGGACATCCGGCTCATTCTCCACCGATACCGCTGCCCATCGCCGCCGCCGGAGCCCCCTGGCTAGCCTGAGCCCGGAACGAGGGGGAACGGATGCACGCAGCAGCACCCAGGATCGGTTGGCCGCGCAGCGCGGAGGATCTGCGCAGCACCGCGCAGTGCCCGTCGTGCTTCACGGCGCTGCGCTCGACCCGCTGCTCCGCGTGCGGGCTCGACCTGCGGCACCCCGAGGCGAGCGCGCTGGCCGAGGACTCGGCGCGGATCGCCGACCTGCTCGAGGAGCGGCAGCGCACGATCGAGCGGATGCACGCGGACGGCGCTGCGGCGCTCGTCGCGCCGACCGCGCTCACGACCTCGACCTCGACGCGGACCGCGGCCTCAGCACCGGCGGCGGCTGAGGCACCCGCGCAGTGGCCCGCGCCGTCGCCGACCGGCGCGTTCCCGCTCCCGGCAGCGCCCATGACCACCGCCCCTCCCGCGCCGGGCGGTCCCTCGGGCGCCGACGCAGCCCGAGACCCGCAGCCGCCGCGTCGATCGAGCGTGCAGCTCTGGCTCGTGATCGCCGCGACGGGCCTGCTCTCCGCCGGCTTCGTCGGCTTCCTCGTCTACGCCTTCGTCAACTGGGGCATCGTCTGGCAGGCGCTCGTGCTCGGCCTGGTCACCGCAGCGGCCGCCACCGGAGCGGGGCTGCTCCGGCGCTTCGGCCTCGAACGCTCGGCGGAGGGCGTCGCCGTCGTGGCGCTGGTGCTGACAGTGCTCGACGCCTGGGCCGCGCGGGCCAACGACCTCGCCGGGCTCGCGGCCGGCACCGCCAGCGGCTACTGGGGCGCGGCGCTGCTCGTGATCGGCGCGCTCGCGCTGCTCTGGCGCGGGCTCTCGGGCATCCGAGCCCCCGGGCTGATCGGGTCGGCGCTCGCGCTGCCCGGCGCGGGACTGCTCACCGCTGCGGCGATACCGGAGGCTGGGCTCGCCGAGCGCTGGTGGCTCGCCGGCATCGTGGCCGGCGCGCTGGGCCTGCTCGGCTCGGTGCGGTGGCGCGGCGGCTGGCCGCTGCGACCGGTCGAGCGGATGCTCTGGCTCGGCACGGCGAGCGCAGCACTGGTCGCAGCGGGCCTCGCCGCGCCGGGGATCGCCCCACTGCCGCTCGCTGATCTCGCACTGCCGCTGGTCCTGCTCGTCGCCTCGGCGCACAGCGCGCTGCTGCTCCTGGGCGCCCCGCAGCGCGGCGGCACCGTCGCCGCGGCGGCCTTCGCGCTGCTCGCCGTGCTCGCGCTGTCCGCGCTGCTCGCGCCCGCCGCAGCTCGCCTCGAGTCCCCCGAGCTCTACCTGCTCGGCACGCTGCCGACGCTGACCCTCGCCGCCGTGCTGCTCGACCTGCTCAGCCGGTCGGCGGCCGCGCACCGCCGCCGCCTGGCCGTGATCACCGCCGTCGGCGCATGGTCGCTCGCGGCGGTCCCCGCCAGCGGCGCGCTGCTCGCCCTCGTGGCGAGCTGGGTCGCTGCGGCCGGAGCCGGGTCGCTGCGCTGGACGGCGACCTTCTCCGCCGAGGCGCCGCTGCACGGTTCCCTCGTCCTGGCCTCGTTCGGCGCGCTGGCCGCCGCCCTCGCGATCGAGCTCGTCGGTCAGCGCTCCGGGCGGGCGGGAACCGCACGGCGCAGCGCGGCGCTGGCCATCGGCGCCGGGCTGCTCGCCCTCGCGCCGGCGCTGCTGCCGACCCTGGGCGCGCGTCTCGTGCTCGCCGCGGCCCTCGCCGTCGTGGCGATGATCGCCCTGCGGCTGCCCCTGCCCGCGGCGCTCCGCGGGCCGCTGCTCGGTCTCGCCCTCGGCGCCGCCGCGCTGCTGCTCAGCCTCGGCTGGGGCGGACCGCAGCTCGCCTGGGGCGCCGTGCTCGGCGCCGCACTGCTGCCCGCGAGCGCCGTGCTGCGTCGCCTCGACGGGCCGGCGATGCTGCTCGGCCTGCTGCCGCTCGCCGCGGTCGGCGGTCTTGTGCATCCGGGCGCGCTCGCCGAGGCTCCCCTGCTGGGAGGGCTGCTCGCCGCCGTGCTGCTGCTGGGGGTGCTGGCGCGGCTGCGCCCGAGTGCCTCGCCCGCACTGCGTGCGCTGGCCGCTGGCGGAGCACCCGTGCTCGCCGCGCTCGGCCTCGGGTCGCTGCTCGCCGAGTTCGAGGCCTCTGCCGCTTCCGCCGCGCTCGCGCTCTCGGGGCTCGGTGTCGTCGCGGTCGCCGCGGCCCTGCCCGCCGGTGCGCTGCGACGGCCCGTCGAGGCCGGCGCCGCACTCGTGCTGCTGGTCGCCGCGGCCCTGGGGCTCCCCGACCCCGGCGCGCGCCCGCTGCTGCTCGTGCTGCTCGCGGTGGCCGCACTGCTGGCGGCGGTGCGCGCCGAGGGGCTCGTCGGCGCTCCGGGGTTGCGCAAGCACTGGGGCTGGCTGGCCTACGCGCTCGGCGCGCTCGCGCTGCTCGACGCGCTGCACACCTCTCGCCTCGCGCTGCTCGAAGCGCGCACGCTGCCGCTGGCCGGCGTGCTGCTGCTGCTCGCGGGCTGGATCGCGCTCGACGAGCGGATGCGGTCCCGCCCCGGCACCGCCGCGGGCCCGGCGGCGCTGCTGGCCGGCCTGCTGCTCGCGCTGGTGCCGAGCGCCCTCGCCGACCCCACGGTCCCCCGCTCCATCGCAGTGCTGGTGATCGGCGGCGCTGCGCTGCTCGTCGGAGCCCGAGGCCCCGCGGGTCGCGGCCGTCGCTGGTTCGACGCCCTCGCGGTGGCCGGCGGCACGGCGGTGACGGTGAGCGGTCTGCTGCAGCCGCTGCGGGGAGCCGGCGAGCCGTGGCGCACCGAGCTCTGGGCGCTCGTCGCCTCGGGGCTGCTCGTCGCGGGCGCGATCGGGCTGGCGGGCCGCTGGCGCGGCCGCGGCGCGCTCGGCATCGTGCCGCCCGTGCTCCTCGTCGGGGCCTGCGCGCTGCTCACGCTCGCCGGTGCGGCCGCAGCGGGCGCCGAACAGGGGGCGCTGCGCGGGGCGATCGTGCTCGCGGTGCTGGCGGCGGTGCATCCGCTCGCCTCGCTGCTCGCCCGCGGGCCGTGGACCGGCTGGGTCGGGTGGGCCGCGCTCGCCATGGCGGCGCTGCTCGGGCTGCGGCTGCTGGCGCTCGGCGGCGTCGAGCTCGAGGCGGTGACGGCGCCGATCGGCGCGGCGCTGCTGCTCGGGGGCGCGATCGCGATGACGAGGCGGCCGGCGCTGCGCAGCTGGCCCGCGCTGGGCGCGGGCACCGCGGTGCTGTTCGTGCCCTCGGCGATCGCCGCGATGATCGACCCCGCAGCCGCGCGCATCGTCGCGGTCGGTGTGCTCGCCGTGGCGGCGATCGTCGTCGGGGCGATCGCGCGCCTGCAGGCGCCCTTCCTGCTCGGCATCGCGGTCGCGCTCGTGCACGCCCTGGTGCAGCTGCGGCCGTGGCTGCGCCTCGTCGCCGAGGTCACGCCGGTCTTCGTCTGGCCGGTGCTCGGCGGCGCGCTCGTCTTGGCCCTCGCCATCCGCTTCGAACGCCGGTTGCAGGGCCTGCGCCGGGTCGTGCTGAGGGTCGCCTCGCTGAGGTGAGCCTCAGTGAAAAACGCCGGTCAGGGGGCAGGTGAGCCTCACTGAGTCGAGCCTCAGCTTGCTTGCGGAATGTTCTGGGCTGAGTAGCGTTGCACCCGTCAGCACACGAAGAAGGAGCCTGAACATGTCGAACATCTCCACCACCCCCTCCAGCGCGATCGACCCGGACGTCGCCGCCGGCGTCGCGCAGTTCCTCAGCCCCATCGTCGTCGACCTCACCGCCCTCGCCACCGATGGCAAGCAAGCCCACTGGCACGTGCGCGGCCCCAACTTCCAGGCCATCCACCTGCTGCTCGACGAGGTCGTGGAGCACGCCCGCGAGTACGCGGACACCGCCGCGGAGCGCATCGTCGCCCTCGGCCTGCCGCTCGACGCGCGCACCCAGACCGTCGGCCGCAAGGCCGGCACCCCCGTGCTCAGCGAGGGCTTCCAGCACTCCGACGTGTTCGTTGCCGAGATCATCGCGATCATCGACGCGACCATGAAGACCGTGCGCACCGCCATCGACGAACTCGGCGAGCTCGACGCCGCGAGCCAGGACGTCGCCATCGAGATCGCCCGCGCGCTCGAGAAGGACCGCTGGTTCCTCTTCGCGCACATCAGCAAGTAAGCAGCCCCGAGCGCTCCGCGCTGACAGGAGGGCCGTCCGGATCGGACGGCCCTCCTCCGCAGTTAACGGGGCGAGAGGTCGGGCGACTCGCGCACCCCGAACTCGTGGCGCAGCGCGCTGAGCGCAGCCCGCCAGCCGGCCAGACCGTGCACTCCGGGCCCGGGCGGGGTGGCCGCGGAGCTCAGGTAGACGCCGCGCGCGGGCGTGCGCCACGGCTCGCGGGCCAGCACCGGCCGGGCCAGCAGCTGACGCAGATCGGGCATGCCGTTGGCGATGTCGCCGCCCAGGTAGTTCGGGTTCTCCTCCGCCATCGCCGCAGCCGGCCGGGCCGCGACGCCGATCACCCGGTCGCGCACGCCGGGCGCGAAGCGCTCCAGCTGCGCCAGCACCATCTCCGTCGGGTCGACGGTCGATCCGCGCGGCACGTGCGCGTAGGTCCACAGGGCCTGGGCGCCGGCCGGCGCGCGACCGGGGTCGAGCACCGAGGGCTGCGCCACGAGCACGTAGGGCCGCGCGGCATGGCGGCCGCGCGCGACCTCGTGCTCGGCCGCCGCGATCTGGGCGCGGCTGCCGCCGAGGTGCACGGTCGGCGCCTGCGCCAGCTCGGGCACGGCCCACGGCACGGGCCCGTCGAGCGCCAGGTCGACCTTGGCCGCGGCATTGCCGACCCGGTAGGACCGCAGCTTGCGGCGGTAGGCCTCGGGCAGCCGGGAGCCCGCGAGGCGCTCGAGCGCCCGGGGCGTCACGTCGAGCAGCACCGCGCGCGCGGGCGGCAGCTCGTCGAGCGAAGCGACCTCGACGCCGGTGCGGATCGTGCCGCCGTGCGCCAGCAGGTCGGCGGCGAGCGCGTCGACGATCGCCTGACTGCCGCCGATCGGCACGGGCCACCCGCGACCGTGCGCCGTCGCGCCGAGCATGAGCGCGGCGCCGGCGGTGCCGAAGCTGGGCAGCGGCAGGATCGAGTGGGCGGCGACGCCGGAGAGCAGCGCAGGCGCGCGGTCCTCGGCGAAGCGCAGGTTCCAGAGCGGGGTGCCCTGCTCGAGGGCGCGCAGGCCGAAGCGCACGGCGACGCCGGGTTCGGTGGGTACGCGCAGCAGGTTGTCGCCGGTGAAGGCGGCCACCGCATCCGCTCGTTCCGACAGGGGACCGAAGAAGCTCCGCCAGGCGCGCCCGTCGCGGCCGAGCCCCTCGGCGGTGCGCTCGAGGTCGCGGTAGGCGATGGCGGCGCGGGCGCCGTCGAGCGGATGCGCGTAGCTGATCTGCGGCACCGCCAGCTCGATGCGCCGCTCGAGCCCGAAGCGCTGGAAAAACTCGGAGGCGAGCGCCATCGGGTGCACGGCCGAGCAGACGTCGTGCAGGAAGCCGGGCAGGGTGAGCGCGCCGGTGCGGGCGCCGCCGCCGATCGTCGCCTCCCGCTCGAGCACCTCGACCTCGAGGCCGGCCCGGGCGAGGGTGACCGCGGCCGCGAGCCCGTTCGGGCCGGCGCCGACGACGACGGCGTCAGGCACGGTGCTTCGGCGCGTCGTCGCCCTCGGCCGGTTCCGCCTGCGGCCCGGCCTCGGGCTGGGGAGCACCGTGCTCGGCGAGGTAGGCGAGGCGGTGCAGGGTCTCTCGGTTGCGCGGGGCGAGACCGAGATCGAGCAGGGGCTTCGGGATGAGCGTGCCCGGTCCGCGCACGGCGTGCTCGCGCATGCGCACGAGGCACCCGTCGCCGCTGGGCTTGACGTCGACGACCACGCGGGCCTCCCCGAGCGGCCATCCCTGGGGCTGGAAGACGACGCGGTGCGGCGGGTCCCATTCGAGCACCGTCGTCTGGTCGTCGATGACGAGGGGCCAGACCCCGAAGGAGTGGTGCAGCCGCGAGCCCACGGCGGGCCAGTCGTCGCCGACCTCGCGCATGCGGGAGGCGCCGACGATCCAGCTCGGGAAGAGCCATCCGTCGGCGATCACGCGGAACACGGCTTCGGGCGGGCAGTGGAGGCGGCGCACGACGGTCGACATCCTCCGAGGCTAGGGGCCGAGCAACGCGGCGCGGGCGATGTGCAGGGCGCTCGCACGGGACACCTGCCCGACGCACCGGTGGGCTAGGCTGCCGCGGATTCAGGCCGAGGGGAGCGCCATGTCCGACCCGCAACCGCGCAGCGGCAGCACCGTGATGGCGCGACTGCGCGCCGCCGAGCCCCTGCTGGGGCCGAGCGAGCGCCGCGTCGCGCAGGTGGTGCTGGCCCGGCCCGACGAGGTCGTGGAGTGGTCCACCGCCGAGCTCGCTCTGGCGAGCGGCACCTCGCCGGCGACGGTGATCCGCGCCTGCCAGAGCCTGGGCTTCCGCGGCTTCCAGCACCTGCGCCTCGAGGTGGCGCGCGCCGCGCCGGAGCCGGAGCAGACGGCGACGGATGCGGTGAGCCGCATCTTCGACCAGGCCGTCGACGCCCTGCGCCTCAGCGGCGGCAGCGTGGTGCCGGCCGACGTCGACCGCGCGGTCGAGGCGCTCGCGGGCGCGCGCCGGATCGTGCTCGTGGGCAGCGGCTTCTCCGGCCCGCCGCTGCAGGACGCGGCGCTGCGCTTCAGCACGCTGGGCCACCCGGTCGAGGCGCCGGTCGACGTGCTCGCGCAGCAGTTCGCCTCGCGCTCGCTGACGCCGGCCGACGTCTGCCTGGCCGTGAGCTACTCGGGCGCGAACGCGCACACGATCGCCGCGTGCCGCGCGGCCGCCGACTGCGGGGCCACGGTCATCGCGATCACGAGCTTCGCCCGCTCTCCGCTGGCGCGGCTCGCGGGCGTCGCGATAGCGACGGCGCCGGTCAGCCGGGCGCACGACGTCGACCCCTTCCTCAGCCGGCTCGGGCACCTCGTGGTGCTGCACGCGATCTCCACCGCGCTCGCCGAGCGCTCGCCGATGGCCGACGTCGCGGACATGCGGCATGTGGTGGCGGATGCGCTGACCGACGGCGACTGAGGCTTCGCCGCCCGTCCCTCCGCTCGTAACCCTCCGTTCACCGGAACCGCGTTCCATCAGTCCTGGAACGACGTTTCACACTCGGTGGAACGGTCGGAGCATCCGGGAGGAGCGCACCATGGACGCCACCGTCATCGACCTCGACGGCGCCTACAACGCGCGGGCCTTCGGCGGCTCGCAGCCCTGGCTCATCCGCTCGGCCGCCCTCGACGCGCTGACCGAGGACGACGCGGCGGCGCTGCGCGAGCTCGGCCTCGAGCTCGTCGTCGACCTGCGCGAGCCGGGCGAGGGACCGGACGCCGTGCACGGCCTGCCCGTGCGCAGCGTGCCGCTGTACCGCTCGCCGAACGGCGCCCCGACGACGGGCGCGATCGAGGAGATCTACGAGCGCCTGCTGCGCACCCGCGGCGAGGCCCTCGCCGAGGCCGTCGGCGCGATCGCCGCGACCGAGGGCGCCGTGCTCGTGCACTGCACCGCCGGCAAGGACCGCACGGGGCTCGTCGTGGCGCTCGCGCTGCTCGTCGCGGGCGTCGAGCCGGAGGCCGTCGTCGCCGACTACGCCCGCTCGGAGAGCACGGTGGCCGAGCGCCGCCGCGTGCACGCCGAGGCGATGCTCGAGGGGCTGCAGCTCAGCGCCGCCGACCGCGCCGCCGCGCTGCGCCTGCACCTGCGCAGCCCCGCCGAGGCCATGCGCCACGCGATCGAGCTGATCGACGGCTACGGCGGCCCGCACGCCTACCTGCTGCGCCACGGCCTCAGCGTCGAGCAGCTGCGGGCGCTGCGCGAGCGCGCCGAGGAGCGCGCGGCATGAGCCTCGAGACCGGGCGCCTCACCGTGCTGCACCTCAGCGACGTGCACGCCACCCACGGCGAGCTGCTCTACGGCGCCGTCGACGGCCTCGAGCGCCTCGAGCGGGTCGGCGACTACGCGCTGGCCGCCGGCATCACCCCCGAGCTCGTGGTCGTGACCGGCGACCTCGTGCAGCGCGGTCACGCCGGCGCCTACCCCGCACTCGACCGTGCCCTGTCCAGGCTCGAGTCGGCCCTCGGCGCACCCGTGCTCACCGTGCTCGGCAACCACGACGACCCGACGGCAGCGCGCGTCCTGCGCGGCCACGAGGCGGGGCATCGCCGCATCGCCCACGTCGGCGGCCTGCGCGTCGCACTGCTCGACTCGTCGAGCGGCGAGCTCGGCGCCGAGCAGCTCGACTGGCTGCTCGCGCAGCTGCGCGAGCCCGCGGAGCTCGGCACGATCCCCCCGCGCTGCACCACGCGCCGCTCGGCTCGCCGCTGCCGACCCTCGCCAAGCAGGGCCTGCGCGACGCCGAGGCGCTGCTCGACGTGCTCGAGGGCACGGATGCGCGCCTCGTGCTCGCCGGCCACTTCCACCACCAGCTCTCCGCGACCGTGCGCGGCATCCCCGTCGCCGTGGCCCCCTCGCTCGCCTACCACCAGGTCATGAACGCCGGCCCGCTCGCGGTCGCCGGCCACGACGAGGCGAGCTTCTCGCTCGTGCACCTCACCGCAGCCGGCGTCAGCGCCGCCAGCGTGAGCCTGCGCGAGGCCGAGCCGATCTTCACCATCCCGCACGACCCCGTCCGCTCCATCCCCACCTCCCGAAGGAACCCGCAATGACCCGCTCCACCAAGCAGTTCGCGTTCGCCGGTCTCGCCCTCTCCGCCGTCGTGCTCGCCGGATGCTCGACCTCGACCGAGGCCGCGCCCGACGACTCCGCGGCGCCCGCCGCCGACGTGCTCGAGGCGCAGACCGTCACGCTCTACACCTCCGAGCCGCAGGAGAAGATCGACGCGGTCGTCGCCGCGTTCAACGAGGTGCAGCCGAACGTCACCGTCGAGGTGTTCCGCGCCGGCACCGGCGACCTGACCGCCCGCGTCGAGGCCGAGCGCGCCGCCGGCGAGGTGCAGGCCGACGTCTTCCTCGCCGCCGATGCCGCCACCTTCGAGCGCTACGTCTCGGAGGAGCTGCTGCTGCCGTTCGAGACCAGCGAGATCGACGCGATCAACCCCGACGTCGTCGACGCCGAGGGCTACTACGTCGGCACCCGCATCATCCCCACGGTCATCGCCTACAACACGGGCCTGATCGAGGAGGCGGATGCGCCCACCAGCTGGCAGGAGCTGACCGACGCGCAGTACGCCGATCAGATCGTCATGCCGAACCCCGACGTCTCCGGCGCCGCCGCCTACAACGCGGCCGTCTGGCTCGACGAGGCCGCGCTCGGCGACGAGTGGCTCTCGGCCCTCGCCGAGAACAACCCGGTCATCGCGGACAGCAACGGCCCGGTCTCGCAGGCCGTCGCCTCGGGCACTCAGCCCGTGGGCGTCGTCGTCGACTACCTCGTGCGCGAGCTCGCGGCGGCCGGCAGCCCCATCGCCGTGTCGTACCCGGAGGAGGGCGTGCCCTTCGTCTCGCAGCCGGTCGGCATCTTCGCGAGCACCGACGTCGAGGAGGGCGCCACCGCGTTCATCGACTTCCTGCTGAGCGCCGAGGGCCAGGAGCTCGCGGTCGAGCAGTCGTACCTGCCCGTGCGCAGCGACGTCGGCACGCCCGAGGGCGCCCCGTCGATGGACGAGATCACGATCCTCGCGCCCTCGCTCGAGACCATTCAGGCCACGCAGGCGGATGCGGTCGCCCGCTTCAATGAGCTCTTCAACTAAGGCTCCCCGCCTCGCGAGCCCGACCGGTGCATCCGGTCGGGCTCGCCCCCGTGCGTCCGGGCTCACGGCGATGCGCGTCGCCGTGGGCGCCGCCGTCGCGGCGCTCGTGCTCGTGCCGCGCGGCGCGATCGTGATGCTGGCCGCCGGCGGACGGCACCTGCCGACGCTGCTCGAGGGCGACGTGCTCGAGGCCGGCCTCAACAGCCTCGTCTCGGCCGTGCTCTCGGCGATCGGCGCGGTCGGGCTCGGTACCCTGCTCGCCGTGCTGCTGGAGCGCACCGACCTGCCGTTCCGGCGGGCGCTGCGGCTCTTCGCGCTGAGCCCGATGCTCGTGCCGCCGTTCGTCGGCGCCATCGCCTGGATCGGCATCGCCGGGCCGACCAGCGCGATCAACCTCTGGTGGCGCGAGCTCTTCGGCGGGCCGCTCTGGATCGTCTACGGCGGCGACGGCGTCGTGTTCCTGCTGATCGTGCACTCGTACCCGATCGCGATGCTCGTCGTCAGCGCCGCCCTGCGCCGCATCCCGGCCGACCTCGAGCAGGCCGCCCGCATCTCGGGCGCCTCCGCTGTGCGCGCGCTCGCCACCGTCACCGTGCCGCTGCTGCGCCCCGCGCTCGCGAGCTCCTTCACGCTCATCGCGGTCTCGAACCTCGCCGACTTCGGCATCCCCTCCATCGTCGGCACGCCCGAGCGCTTCACGACGCTCTCCACGCTCGTCTACCGCTACATCCAGTCGGGCACCGTCGACGACCCGCTCGGCGTGGTGGCCACGGTCGGCGCGGTGCTGCTCGCCGTCGCGCTGGCCGCCGTCGTGCTCGACGCGGTGCTGAGCCGGCGCGGTCACGAGCTCGACGCCTCCGCCAGTCCGCCGCAGCGGCTGCCGCTCGGCCGCGCGCTGCTGCCGGTCGGCGCCGCCACCTGGCTGCTCGTGCTCGCGCTGACCCTGCTGCCGATCCTCGCCCTCGCCAGCCAGTCGCTGCTGCCGGCGCCCGGCGTGCCCTTCACGCTCGAGAACATCACGCTCGACAACCTCGTGCGGGCGGTCACCTCGAAGAACGCGATCGACGGCGCGCTCAACTCGCTCTGGCTCGCGGGCCTCGCCGCGGTGCTCTGCGCGGGCCTCGGACTCGCGGTCGGCGCGCTCGTCACCCGCACCCGATCGCGGTCCAACCGCCCGCTGCAGGCCGCCGCGCTGCTGCCGCAGGCGATCCCCGGCCTCGTCATCGCCGTGGCCTGGCTGGTCATCGCCCCGCGGATCGGCCTGTTCAACACGCCCTGGCTGATCCTGGCCGCCTACGTCACCTCGTTCCTGGCGCTCGTCGTGCAGGCGGTGCATGCACCGCTCTCAGCGACCCCGATGACGGCGGAGGAGGCGGCCCGGGTCTCCGGCGCCAGCCCGCTGCGCGCGCTGATCGACATCTCCTGGCGCATGGCGCTGCCGGCGGCGCTCTCGGGCGGCGTGCTCGTGTTCCTCACCTCGGTGCGCGAGCTCACCCTCTCGGTGCTGCTGCTCTCCCCCGGCTCGCAGACCCTCGGCGTGGCCATCTTCAACCTGCAGCAGGCGGGCGCCTACAACGCCGCCAGCGCGCTCTCCCTCATCGTCACCCTCGTCGGCCTCGCGGGGATCGGGCTCGCCGCCCGCACCCCGAAGCAGGCCTAGGAAAGGAGCTGTCATGGCCTCCGTGCACCTCGACGGCGTCTCACTGCGCTACCCCTCCGGCACCCTCGGGCTCGCCGACATCCACCTGCGGGTCGGCGACGGCGAGTTCGTCGCCCTCGTCGGTCCGAGCGGCTCCGGCAAGACCACGCTGCTGCGCAGCATCGCCGGCTTCCTCGCGCCCACGGCCGGCACCGTCGCGATCGACGGCAGCACCGTCGCCGGGCCCGGCGTCTTCACCCCGCCGGAGGAGCGCCGGCTCGGCATGGTCTTCCAGCAGCACGCCGTCTGGCCGCACTGGAACGTCGGCCGCAACGTCGAGTACCCGCTGCGGCTCGCCAGGCTCCCGCGCGCCGAGCGCGCCGCGAGGGTCGCGGAGGCGCTCGACATGGTCGGCCTCGGCGGCTGGGCGAAGCGCGACCCCGCGACGCTCTCGGGCGGCCAGCGCCAGCGCGTGGCGCTCGCCCGGGCGCTCGTCGCGCGCCCCCGCGTGCTGCTGCTCGACGAGGCGCTCAGCGCGCTCGACGAGCCGCTGCGCGACCGGCTGCGCCTCGAGCTGCAGACGCTCACCCGCACGCTCGGCCTCACCGTCGTGCACGTGACGCACGACCGCGATGAGGCCCTGGCGCTGGCCGACCGGGTCGTCGTGCTCGACGGCGGGCGCGTCCAGCAGATCGGCTCGCCCGAGCAGCTCGTCACGGAGCCCGCCTCGCCGTTCGTGGCGCGCTTCCTCTCCGACGCCACGATCGTGCCGGGCGCCTGCGAGGCGGGCGGGTTCCGGGCGTCCGCGCATCCGCTCGTCGTGCCCACCGCGGCGCTGGCGGGGCAGGGCGGCCGCGGGGACGCCGAGCTGGCCGTGCTGCCGCAGGACCTCGAGCTGCGAGCGGATGAGCACGGCGACGCGGTCGTGACGTCGTCGCTCTTCGGCCGCGAGGGCAACGACGTGATCGTCGACTGGCAGGGCCTCAGCCTGCGGGCGCGCACCACCGGGTATCGTCCCCGTGTGGACGAGCGCGTGACGGTGTCGGTGCGACGGGGCCTCGTGTTCCCGTCGGAGGGTGTGCGATCGGCTCGGCGGGTGCTCGCGTGACGCGCATCGCGCTGGTGCGCCACGGCCGCACCGACTGGAACGCCGCGCGGCGTATGCAGGGCCGCACCGAGAACCCGCTCAACGCGGAGGGCCTGTCGCAGGCCGCCGTCGTCGCCCCGCTGCTGACGCCGGTGGAGGCGCAGCGTGTGATCTCCTCGCCGATGCTGCGCGCGCAGCAGACGGCCGACGTCATCGCCGAGCACCTGGGCGTGCCCCGGGCGGCGCACCGCGAGTCGCTCATCGAGCGCGACTTCGGCTCGGCCGAGGGCGCCGGCATCACCGAGGCCTACGCGTCGCATCCCGATCACGACTGGCCCGGCTCGGAGCCCGTCTCGGCCGTCGGCGAGCGCGGTGCGGCCGAGATCCGTGCACTGCTCGCCGAGGGCGTCGACTCGATCGTCGTGGCGCACGGCACCCTGCTGCGGCTCTCGCTCGGCGTGCTCACGGGCGCGCCGTTCCCCCGCTTCGACAACGCCGACGTGGTGCTCGTGCGCTCCGACGAGGCCGGCGAGTACACGGTCGAGTGGCTCGTGGGCCCGGCCGCGGAGCAGCTGGCCCGCTAGAGCGCGCGGTGCGTGAAGCGGCCCTCGAGCAGGGTGGCCGCGACCGGCATGGTGCGCAGCGGATGCGCGCCCGGGTCGGCGTCGAGCACCGCCAGATCGGCGGGCTCCCCCACAGCGATCGACGAGCGGACGGATGCGCCCAGCGCCTCCGCGCGCGTGAGCGACTGCTCGCCGTGCCACGCCCCGCGCCCGTCGCGGCTGCGGGTGACCGCCGCGTCCATGGCGACCCAGGGGTCGAGCGGCGCGACGGGCGCGTCGGAGCCGAGCACGATCGCGGCGCCGGCGTCGAGCAGATCGCGCAGCGGGAACGCCCGCTCGGTGCGGCCCGCCCAGTAGTGCTCGGCCACATCGCGGTCGTCCATGGCGTGCTCGGGCTGCACGCTCGCCACCACGCCGAGCTCGGCGAAGCGCGGCACGTCCTCGGGCGCGAGCAGCTGGGCGTGCTCGATCGAGCCCCGGATGCCCACCGCCGCGAAGGCGTCCAGAGCGAGGGTGTTCGCCCGGTCGCCGATCGCGTGCACGGCGGGGCGCAGGCCGGCGCGCTGCGCGAGGCGCAGGTGCTCGACGAGCTGCTCGTGCGGCACGGTGAGCAGGCCGTGCGGGTCGGCGTCGAGGCCCGCGTAGGGGTCCGCGCAGAAGGCGGTGCGGGTGTTCAGCGAGCCGTCCGTGATGATCTTGGCCGCGCCGACCGCGAGCAGCCCCTCGCCGCCGTCCACGAGGGCGCCGCTCGGCAGTCGCAGCGCGGTGGCGCGAGCGATGTCCTGCGGGTAGACGGCCGCCTCGACCCGCAGGGTCCGCTGGCCGCCGGCGATCCGGCGCAGCCACGCGTCCCGGCTCCAGCGCATCTCCATGTCGACCACGCCGACCACGCCGCGCGCGGCCGCGACGAGCGCCGCCTCGCCGACCCAGCGGTCGAGCACCGCATCGTCGACCGCGTCGAGCTCGCGCACCAGCGCGAACGCCTGCTCCTCGCGCACCAGTCCCGTCGGCGCGGCGACGCCGTAGCGCGCGCAGGCGGCGCTGTTCGCCCACGCCGCGTGCAGGTCGCCGCTGACGAGCACCACCGGATGCGCGCCGGTCGCCGCGTCGAGCAGCTCGCGGCTCGGGGCGTCGGGCCAGAGCCCGTCCCGGAAGCCGTACCCCACGAGGGTCTGCCCCGGCTCCGCGCGCGGCAGGTGCCGAGCCGCGATGGCCGCCGCCTCCGCCGCGCTCTCGGCGGCGCCCACCTCGAAGCGGCGCAGCGCGAGCGCCCACTGGTTCGCGTGCACGTGCGCGTCCCAGAGCCCGGGCACCACGTGGCGCCCGTCCAGGTCGACGGTCTCGACGGCCTCGTCGATCCGGGGCGCGATCGCGGCGATCCGGCCGTCGCGCAGCAGCAGGTCGACGGGCTCGGCGCCGGAGGCGAGGCGGGCGCCGCGCAGCAGCAGGGCGCTCACGAGGCGGCACCGCCCGCATCCGCTCGCTGCTCGTCCAGGAACGGATGCACGCGCCGCATCGCCGCCGCGAGCTGCGGCTGGGCGTACGGCCCGGTGCCCTCCAGCTCGGCGACGACGGTGCGCACGATGTGCTCGGGCTTGTTCTGGCTGAGCTTCGCCTTCGCCTCGACGCGCGTGGGTCGCAGGCGGAACCCGACGGTGCCCCTGCTGATCCGCGCGGCGTAGTCGGCATTCTCGATCGTGCCGTTCATGCTGCGCGGCTCGGGCAGCGGCGCCTCGAAGACGTCGACGAGGTCGGCGAGCACGCGCAGGTTCTCCTCCGGGCTCAGCAGCTCGGGGCGGCCGTGCAGGTGCACGGTGACGAAGTTCCAGGTCGGCACGGCGGGGTCGGCGTCGTACCAGCCCGGCGAGACGTAGCCGTGCGGGCCCTGCAGGATCACGACCACGTCGTGCTCGCCGAGCTCGTGGATCGCGTCGTCGGGGCGGCCGACGTGGCTCACGATCGTGAGGTCGTCGCCCTCGAGCACGACCGGGTAGTGGCTCACCTGCAGGCCGGTGCTCGTCGCGCTGACCAGGGTGGCCCAGGGGTGCTCGCGCACGATCCGGCGGATCTCGGCCGGGTCGTCGAGCGCGAAGGAGGGGTTCTGCCGCATCCGCCTATTCTGGCGTGCGGCTAGCCTGCGCTCATGCCGTTCCGCATCCGATCCGCCTCCAGCGACGATGCGACGGCGATGGCACTCGTGCACGTCGGCAGCTGGCGGGAGACCTACCGGGGCGTCGTCCGCGACGAGGTGCTCGACGATCCCGCGATGCTGGAGCGGCGGATCGCCTTCTGGCGCGGGGCCCTCGCGGACCCCGCCCACGCCGCGAACCGGGTGGCCGTCGCGGAGTCGGACGGGCGCATCCACGGCATCGCGATGGCCGGCCCCGGGTCGCCGCAGCAGCTGCATCTGCTCTACACGCTGCGCGAGCTGCACGGCACGGGAGCGGGCGGCGCGCTGCTCGACGCGGTGCTCGACCCGGGCGCCGCCGAGCTCTGGGTGGCGGAGCGCAACCCGCGCGCGCGAGCCTTCTACGCCAAGCACGGCTTCACGGCGGACGGCGTCAGCCGGGGCGACGAGACGATCGAGATCCGTCTCGCGCGCTGAGCCTCAGGCCTGGCAGCGCGGGCACCAGTAGAGCTTGCGGTTGCCCATCTCCTCGAGCACGATGTGCGTGCGGCAGACCCGGCAGGGCAGTCCCTCGCGCTTGTAGACCCAGTGCCGATCGGCGCGGTTGGCGAGCGCCGCGCGGTAGGCGTCGTCCGCGAGATCGTCCATGGTCATCATCTGACCGGTCGTGACGCCGATCTCGAGCAGCCTCGCCCAGTCGGCCCAGAGGTCGCGGGCTTGCTCGAGGGTCACCTGCTTGGCGGGCAGGTGCGGGTTCATCCGGGCGCGGAAGAGGATCTCGGCACGGTAGACGTTGCCGATGCCCGCGACGACGGCCTGATCCATGAGCTGCAGGCCGACCGCCTTGCCGCTCCTGCGCAGCCGCTCGACGAACTTCGCCTTGGCCTCGGGACCGTCGTCGAGCTGCGGATCGGGGCCGAGCCGGTCGAGCACGGCGCGCACGCCGGCGTCGTCGAGCACCTCGCAGGCGGTCGGGCCGCGCAGATCGGCCACCGCGTCCTCCGTCAGCAGGCGCACCCGAACCTGGCCGATCGGCTCCGGCGGCCAGCTCTCGAGCGCGTCGACCACCTTCTCCTGCTCGGCCATGCGCAGTCGCGTGCGGCGCGGGGCGCCGATCGAGGCGAGCGAGTCCTCGTGGGCACCCACGACCGTGCCCTGCTGATTGGTCTGGCCCATCCGGCCGCCGGCACTGGCGGTGGTCGGATCGAAGCCGAGCTCCAGCGAGCCGGCGAAGTCCCAGGCGCCGTAGATGCCGAGGTGCACGCGCAGCCAGAGCCCGTCCTCGAAGTCGAGGAACATCTGCTTGCCCACGGCCTTCGCATCGGTCATCGTGCGGCCGTCGAGCAGCGCCGCGCCGTCGGCGAAGCGCCCCTGCGGCGAGCTGACCGCGACGGTGCGGCCGACGAAGTGCCGGGCGAACTGCCGGGCGATGCGGTGGACTGAGTGACCCTCGGGCAAGGCTCAGACGACCTCGTGGCCGGCGATCGCCCCGGTGGTCTCGTACTCGGCGAGCTGCGCGATGCGGCGGGCGTGGCGCTCCTCGCCCGGGAACGGGGTGGCGATGAACGAGCGGATGAAGCCCAGCACCTCCGCGTAGTCGTGCTGCCGCGCGCCGATCGCGATCACGTTCGCGTCGTTGTGCTCGCGGGCGAGCTCGGCCGTCGAGGTGTTCCAGACGAGCGCCGCGCGCACGCCCTCCACCTTGTTCGCGGCGATCTGCTCGCCGTTGCCCGAACCGCCGAAGACGACGCCGAGCGCCGTCTCCCCCACGCGCTGGTCCCGCACGACGGCGCGGGCCGCGTTGATGCAGAAGGAGGGGTAGTCGTCGAGCGGCTCGTAGCTCGTCGGTCCGTGATCCGTGACCTCGTGGCCGTCAGCGGCCAGGTCCTCGATCAGCTGCTTGCTCATGTCCAGCCCGGCATGGTCCGTGGCGATGTGGATCCGCATGGCGCCAGCCTAGCGACGCGGGGTGCGCCGGTGATCGCGTGCCGCGTCGTGCATCCGCTCATCGACCGGATGCGCGCCGGCGCCCGGCACCACGCGCCTGAGCGCCCCCTGCCGCCCAGCCGCTGCGTGCTCCTCGCCATCCCGCCGAGCGCGGTCGTTTCCGCCACGCGCGGTCGTTCCGCAGGGTCGATCCGGCGAGAACGACCGCGCCTGCGAGCGTGTCTGGCGGATTCAGGGGCGTGAGCACTCCTGCACAGCGCGAGAGCGATGCGCCAGCCCACCGATCTGCTCATCGCCCGGACCATCGAGGCGGGAAGCTCGCAGCCTCGGACCATGACCGACTCGATCCCGATCCTCTTCACCGCTCAGCATCCGGAACGTCGACTGGACCGCGAGGCTTCCCGCGGCTCATTGCAGCGGCTCAAGCAAGGCGCCTACTGCGACGCCGAGACATGGGCCCAGCTGAGCGCCGATGCTCGGCACCTCCTCCAAGTGAGGGCCTTCGCGCGCTCGCACCCGACCACGGTCTTCGCTCGCGAATCGGCGGCGCTGCTGCTCGGCCTGCCGCTGATCGCGCCGCCTCCCGACCGCGTGCAGGCGGCCGCTCCGCGAGCGACGGGCGGCCGGAGCGAGCCCGGTCTGCAGCGGTGGTGCCGCGCGTTAGCGGACGATGAGGTGATCGTCATCGACGGAGTTCGCTGCACCGACCTCGCCCGCACCGTGGCCGACCTCGCGCTGAGTCGCAGCTTCCGCGAGGCGGTGCCGGCCGCCGACCGCGCGCTCGCTCTCGGCGCCGACCTCAGCCGGTCCGTCGACCGGATGCGGGGGAAGCGCGGGCTGGGGCGCGTGGCGCGAGTCGTCGTCTTCGCGGACGGTCGTAGCGAGAGCCCTGGTGAGTCCGGCAGCCGGGCGACGATCCACGACGCGGGGTTCCCCGCTCCGGACCTGCAGGTCGTGGTTCGCACCGAGGACGGAGAGGACCGGCTCGACTTCGGATGGAGGCGCTACCGAGCCTTCGGGGAGTTCGACGGTCGAGCGAAGTACGAGCGTGCCGAGTACACCCGTGGCCGCTCAGCGGCCGAGATCGTCTGGGCGGAGAAGGTTCGAGAGGACCGCATCCGGGCCGCGACGGGGTTCCAGGTGATCCGCTGGACGTGGTCGGACTTCCAGGCGGTAGGGCCGCTGGTCCGCCGGCTCGAGGCGGCGGGGATTCCCCGATCCGATCACCGTGCGGGCGGCGCGGGCGTTTCCGCCTCGCGCGGTCGTTCCGCGGGTCGCCGCTGACGGGAACGACCGCGCCAATGCTAGGAGTTGACGGGAACGCCCGCGCCAGCGCTGACAGCCGGCGGGAACAGCCGCGCTTCCCGCCGGGGCACGCAGGGGGCGTCCGCGTCGACGGAGCTGGCCCGGCTCCAGTCGGGGCTCAGTACCACCAGCGCGGGAAGGACTCCGAGAGGGTCTCGACGAGGTCGTCCCGGCCGAGGGCGGGGTCCTTCAGCCAGGCGGTGATGCCGCCGACGAGGCCGGCGCCGACGAAGCGCGCGACGATGCGGGCCTTCGCCCGGGACATCGGCGGGTCGAGGGTCTCCTGCAGGATGTGGAAGCAGGCGTCCTCGAATCCGCTCGTCAGCATGCCGACCAGGTCGGGGTCGGGGGCGTCGACGAGCGCGCGGGCGTAGATGTCGCGACGCTCCTCGACGTGGCGGATCGTCGCGTCGATGCCGTCGCGCAGCACCTCCTGCGGCGAGCCTCCGTCGCGGCGACCCTGCAGGTAGTCGTCGCGCATGGTCTCGAACTCCTCGCCGAGCACCGAGGCGAGCAGCTCGCCGGGCGAGGAGTAGTGGTCGTAGAAGGTCGCGCGGTTGATGCCGGCGCGACGCGTGAGCTCGGCGACGCCGAGCTTGGCGATCGGGGTGCGCGCGGCCAGCTCCAGCACGGCTTCGGAGAGCGCCGCCTGGGTCTGGAGGATTCGGGAGTCGACCATGGCCGGAAGCCTAGCCCGACAGGCGCCGTTCGGAGACGCCAATAGGGTAGGAGCACCGCCGAGAACACCAGGAGGAGCAAGGATGCCCGGAGAGAACCTCACCCGCATCGAGGCCCAGGAGCGCAAGGCGCTCCTGCACGTCGACAGCTACGCGATCGAACTCGATCTGACCCGCGGGGCGGAGGTGTTCGGCTCCACCACCCGCGTGCGCTTCACCGCCATCGAGGGCGCGTCGACCTTCATCGACGCGATCACCCGCACCGTGCACTCCGTGACGCTCAACGGCGTCGCGCTCGACCCGGCCGAGGTCGCGGACGGGGTACGGATCCAGCTGCCCTCGCTCGCCGCCGAGAACGAGCTCGTGGTCGTCGCCGACGCCTTCTACACGAACAGCGGCGAGGGCCTGCACCGCTTCGTCGACCCTGTCGACGGCGAGGTCTACCTCTACTCGCAGTTCGAGGTGCCCGACAGCCGCCGCGTCTTCGCGGTCTTCGAGCAGCCCGACCTCAAGGCGACCTTCGCCTTCACGGTCACCGCGCCGGCCGCCTGGAAGGTCGTCTCGAACTCCCCCACGCCCGAGCCGACCACCACGGACGACGGCGCCGCCACCTGGAGCTTCGCGCCCACCCCGATCCTCTCCAGCTACGTGACCGCGATCGTCGCCGGCCCGTACGTCGAGGTGCGCGACGAGCTGACCAGCAGCGACGGCCGCGTGATCCCCCTCGGCGTCTTCGCCCGCGCCTCGCTGGCCGAGCACCTCGACGCCGACTACGTCTTCGAGAAGACCAAGCAGGGCTTCGCCTTCTTCGAGGAGCAGTTCCAGTACCCGTACCCCTTCGAGAAGTACGACCAGCTCTTCGTGCCCGAGTTCAACGCGGGCGCCATGGAGAACGCGGGCGCGGTCACCTTCACCGAGACGTACGTCTTCCGCTCGAAGGTGACGGATGCGATCCGCGAGCGCCGCGTCGTCACGATCCTGCACGAGCTGGCCCACATGTGGTTCGGCGACCTCGTGACCATGAAGTGGTGGAACGACCTCTGGCTCAACGAGTCCTTCGCGGAGTGGGCCTCGACGCTCGCGACCGCCGAGGCCACCGAGTGGACCGAGGCCTGGACCACCTTCCAGGCGATGGAGAAGAGCTGGGCGTACCGCCAGGATCAGCTGCCCTCGACGCACCCGATCGTCGCGACGATCAACGACCTCGAGGACGTGCAGGTCAACTTCGACGGCATCACCTACGCGAAGGGCGGCAGCGTGCTCAAGCAGCTCGTCGCCTGGGTGGGCCTCGAGGCTTTCATGCAGGGCGTCGCGCAGTACTTCCGGAAGCACGCGCACTCCAATACCGAGCTTCGCGACCTGCTCGTCGAGCTCGAGGCCACGAGCGGCCGCGAGCTAACGGAGTGGTCGCAGCTGTGGCTCGAGACGGCGGGCGTGAACACGCTGCGCCCCGAGATCGAGGTCGACGCCGACGGCGCGATCACGAGCTTCGCGATCCTGCAGACCGCGCCCGAGGAGTGGCCGACCATCCGCCCGCACCGCCTGGCGATCGGCTTCTACGACCTCGACGGCGACGCGCTGGGCCGCATCCACCGCATCGAGCTTGACGTCGCGGGCGAGCGCACCGAGGTGCCCGAGCTCGTCGGCCTCGCCAAGCCCGACCTCGTGCTCGTGAACGACGACGACCTGGCCTACGCGAAGATCCGCCTCGACGACGACTCGCAGCGGGTCGCCATCGAGCACCTGGCCGGCATCGCCGAGGCGCTGCCCCGCTCGATCGTGTGGGGCGCCGCCTGGGACGCGACCCGCGACGCGGAGCTGCGCCCGAGCGACTACGTGCGCCTCGTGCTCGGCAACGTCGCGAGCGAGACCGAGTCGACCACGATCCGCACGACCCTCGCGCAGCTGGTGACGGTCGCGCGGATGTACGTCGACCCGGCGCGCCGGCTCGAGACGGTCACTGAGGTGGCCGACGGCCTCTGGTCGCTGGCGGCGCAGGCGCAGGCCGGCTCCGACGCGCAGTTCCAGTTCCTGAAGACCTTCGCCCAGGTCGTCACGACCGAGGCGCACGGCGACGTGCTGGCCGTGCTGCTCGACGGCTCGCGCGCCCTCGACGGGCTGGAGAT
>Ga0265798_10001182_pt1 | contig 41306 bp, 50 predicted proteins | sample P3T30metagenome_FD_192430 | JGI IMG/M metagenome (GOLD analysis project Ga0265798, IMG submission 192430) | Plant litter microbial communities from East Loma Ridge, Irvine, California - P3 T30 | ecosystem: Environmental > Terrestrial > Plant litter > Unclassified | place: USA: California... | reverse complement strand
CACGACGTACGTAGGCTCCTTGTTTAATAGCGATGAAAATGAAGAGGCGTAACGTGTGTTGGTGCTGCCAAGCCTTTTTGACCGACGTGATGGGGTGACCGACGCGATGGTGGAATACGTTATTATCGACATAATTTTTCCTGCGCGGCGGGTTTTCCGGCAGGCAGGGGGGGATGTTATAACGTCCATATGCTAGACCCCCCAGCGGCAACAGCACGGCGCCTAAAGAGGCTAGCCTCGCGCTTCAATCTGCGCACACACACGCGGTGGAAAATGCGCAAATTGGCCTGGCTGACCTAAGGGTCGTGGGCAGAGCAGGACTCGAACCCACGCACTTAAGCTGTATTCGGCACACTTTGTCACAATTAAGCCCTACGCCACTTGACTAAGAGCCACTAAAAAGGTACAGTGTGCCGAATAGGCATACTGGGCGTAGGATAGCATATATACTCGTCACACTTAAAGAGTAATTAGCTAAGATAACTAAGTCAAAGTCGCATAAACGTAACCGGACTTAGTAGATTAGGACTATAGAGTATAGAACTGCAGTAGCGCAGGTAGCTGCAGAGGCCTCTATAGCTACTAGGCAGTCTAAGAAGGCTTGTAGTAGTTATAATTAAGAAATAGTCTAACTAGCTCTATAGCGCTGTGGGAACTGCAGTAGGACTAGGCACAACGCGCGCATATATAGAAAGGATACAGAGGCTTCTTCTAAATTAGATGCAAGCACAACGTACGTAGGCTCTTTATTTAATAGCAATAAAATTAGAGAGGCGTAACGTAAGTTAGTGCTGCTAAGCCTTTTTAACTAAGGTGCTATATTAATCAAGGTGCTAGTAGAATACGTAACTAATTATAATATTATAAGTTAGAAGGTAACTATTATAGTAGAGTTATAGAGGTATAAAGGTAGTAGTAGTAGTAGTGTTGATACGGCAAAGGGAGGGGTTGAATCAAGTAACAGTCGTTGCAACGGTGGTGGTTCGTGATTGATTGATTCTGAAGGCAAGGCTGCAGCTCGCACACGGATTGTGCGAGCTTGCGCACAGGCCATGTGATCACGTGGTTGGCTACCTGCTCTGCCACGTACGGTGGCTCGATTCCCAACAAGTAGTATAAGAGTTCTAGTAGTAACTTAGGGTTATTACTTATATAGTAATGTACCCCACGGGCGAGTTGGCCACACGGGCGAGTTGGCCACCCCGAAAACACACCAAAAAGCCAAATTTCTGCACCTCAATATTTCAACCACCACCCAACGAATTTCTCTGAAAATTTCACTGTAGAGTTGCATTTATGCAATCTTTCATTTTCTACAATTCCTAAGCTTTGGCTACCCCATATCCAGAGATACCAGATTTGGGGGCGAAAAAAGCAGGGTATGCTTAGTAACTGCAGTATCACTTAAGCCGGAGCTTAGAAGTCTCGGAAAATGGAAGAGTATGTAGATGCGAATTCACGGTGAAATTTTCAGAGAAATTCATGAGGTGGTGGTTGAGATATTGAGGTGCAAAACTTTGGCTTTTTGGTGTGTTTTGGGGATGGCCAACTCGCCCGTGTGGCCAACTCGCCTGTGGGGTACGTTAGGCTTTGTCGGATCATGAGTATTAGTAGGGACGTCAGCAGCTCAACGCTGCCCAACAAGCCGACTCGATCCTACTTCAGCTCTACTCGTCTCAGGTCATGTACACCTCCGTAGCACCCTTACGTAGCAATCAGAACAAGTCAACCAACATCGTACAGAATGCATTCGTAGCTATCGTTATTTCCTTTCACTAGTGAGCCTTCCAACAGGCTTAGTAATTGTTAGTCAGCTAAGGTTCCTAGGTAGTAGGATTAGCTACGCCCACAACGTCGTGTACAAGATCTTCGATGTGAGGTCTGCGCCGTGTTCCGTAGTGGCGGGATTTTAGCGCTGTGACTGGCGGGGCAGATTTGTTGCTGGTGTCGCTTGCCACCAGTTTTCACAACCGACACAACAGTCACGCGACTTCGGCTGGCGAATCATGCCTGCTGCGACTACCCTCTTCTGGGCGGCGTATCCTCTCTTGTTGATAGCCTTAATCTACCAGGTCGGACTCCCAAGCTTCATTGTTCGGCCAGTCACTGAAAGTAGCGCCTACAACACGCTGTGGAAACTGTTCACGACAACACATTGTTACGCCTCGGTTAGGACACAAACATCGGATCTCCCTCAGGCCCATTGCTTTAGTGTGTCCGGTGGCAAGTTCACCCGAGTCTTTCAAGATGAGGTACCAGATGGCATGCAGAAGCTAGAGCGCAAAAGAACCGGATACGTGATACCTGGACTATGGGACGGTCACGGGCATCTTGTGCAGTATGGTGAACTCTTGGATTCGGTCAACATCTTTGGTGCTGCGTCTATGGAAGAGGTGCAACAACGACTACTTCAATATAGGGCGGACCGTCCCGAAGCCGGTACACAAAAGCAATGGCTAAGAGGCGTTGGTTGGGATCAGGCGCATTTTGGTGGACAGTGGCCAGGTGCGGTGGGTGCAAAGCTAAGGCGAACAACTGCTCCGGTAACTGATCGCGCAATAGGACGACCTGGAAATCAACGACTCCTTCAAAGACCTATACATCATGTTGGACCGCGTTGATGTACACTGCATCTGGATATCAAACAAGGTTCTGTCGCTTCTGCCCAAGAAAATAGTCGAAGTGCCCGGCGGCGAAATTCCTGCGAACGGCGTCTTCTGTGACAATGCTATGGACGTCGTCCTCAAGCATTATCCAAAACCAGACAGAGTTCGCAAAACGAAGTTCGTGAAAGACGCTATGCTCGAGCTAAACAAGCTCGGTGTTGTTGGCATGCACGACGCTGGTGTGACCCCAACAGAGCTTCAGCTATACGAACATTTATCACGCGACGACGACTGGACTGTTCGAGTGAATGCCATGGTGGAATGCGAAGAGCGAAACACGTTTTGTCCTGAGGCTGTCCACCAGGTTTCGACTGATAATGGGATGTTCCATGTTCGCAGTGTGAAGCTGTTTGGAGGTATGTAGACAATACCGCAGCTGGAAGGACATGCGCTAACACCTCTAGATGGAGCTCTTGGAAGTTGGGGAAGCGCGATGATAGAGCCGTACACCGACAAGCCTGAATCTTCCGGATCACTCCTCGTCAATTCCACTACGCTTTCAAAACTTACGCTCGACTGGGCGTCGAAAGGGTATCAAGTCAACATCCACGCAATTGGCGATCTTGCGAACAGAAACGCCATCGACGCTTTTGAAGCTACCCTCAAAGCTCTGTGTCCCAACCGCGATCTCCGTGATTGTCAAGCTAAGCATCGTTTCCGGATAGAACATGCGCAGATCGTTCATCCCGACGACCAACGGCGGATGGCAGATTTGGGAATCATCCCATCAATACAACCTACGCACGCCACCTCGGACATGGGCTATGCCGAAAGCAGATTAGGCGAGCTGCGGACGAAGAATGAGGCGTACAGAATGCATTCATTTCTCCCACTCAAACCAGTCCTAGGCAGTGACTTTCCGGTCGAGCCAGCCAACGTGTTTGAGGGTATGTACGCTGCGACAACACGCCGTAGCCCGCATACTGGCCTTGATCCCAGTGGTGGCAAAGCTGGTTGGTATCCTCAGGAAACGATCTCGCTCGAGGAAGCTCTCAACGGATTCACTATCAACCCCGCATACGGAGCATTCCTCGATGGGAAGGCAGGGGTCATTGACGTCGGTGCCTTCGCTGACTGGGTGGTATTAGACTATCCTTTAGAGAGTCTGGACGACGTCGAATCCTTGCGGAAGGTGTCTGTAATCGAGACGTGGGTAAAGGGCAAACGCGTTTACAAACGTTCGTAAGGTTTGCAGCCCGAAAGATGGCGTTGGCGCAAGCTAAAACATCAACAACAATCCGTTCCGGATTATTTGAATCACGCACCGAAGGCTACTTTGGCGCGGCATTAGTTGAGGCGTCGTGTCACAGCCGGTGCTTAGTCGCAGCCCGAATCCAACGACTACCCATACTAGACCCTGAGTTGTACAACAACGCATCCCACGATCACGCTCACCTTTACCCCACTCAGTCTAGTTTCCGTCACTCACAAAATCTCTTACCTGCACGACATTCGTACCCCACGAACCCATCATGGTGCTCAGCTGACTGCAACCAACCAGATTGCTGGGATTACGCCTACTTAGTCTCCCCTCGTGGCATACATAGCGCAGTGCTACTGGAGTACGCTAACGAGAAACATCTGGAGACAAAAGCTTCCCCTTCTACCCTCCAACTTCTCATAATAAATGCAGAGATATCAGGGCAGGAAAATAAAGTGATGGCAGCGATAGAAGAGAAGGGTATAGCCCCAAAGACAGACCTTGCAAGACCACAACATACACACACGATAACACCAAACACGACTCCTCCACGTACACCAACGGCGCTGGCAAGTTCAGTCCATGAGCTTTTCCACGAGATACGAGACATCTACAACAAAGTGTCAACGCTACCGAGTCTCGCACCAGGGAAGCAAATCAATCAGCTTCTAAATCGACTAGTCAGCCTCTGCATAATATCATACAGCGCCGAGTTTACTCGATGCTTCTTCGATATTGATGGTGTAGCAGATCTCTGCAAACGATTACGCCCGATCTGTGCTGCTGCGGAGGGCGAGTTGGAGAAGCACTGGGCAAAACGCATCATCAGCAAGGCGTACGCGAGTATGCTTACCATACACATATATGTACATCACATGACTAACCGTGCGCAGCAGCAAATCCCGGACCAAAGCTACTGACATCCTTCCCTTATCACCAAAACTACCTGGACCTCTGCCGCCTAGAATGCTCAGCACTCGAAGCCTTCCTCCCCTCACCACCCCGTAAGATCGCTTTCGTAGGCTCCGGACCCCTACCGCTCACTTCGCTGTGTATGTTGGATCGATACCCACACGCGTCGGTGCTCAACATCGATCGTGATCTTGAGGCACTGAAGGCCAGCCAAGACCTGTGTGAAAGGCTAGGATATACCGGTATGAGTTTTGCGTACGAGGACGTCACGTCGGAATCAACAATGGGCTGGGCCGCTTTCGATGTGGTCTTTCTGGCTGCGCTGGTCGGAACAAATACGGAGTCTAAGATCGATATCTTGGCTTCTTTGGCGAAGGATTTGACACCTGGAACGCTGGTCGTTGCAAGAAGTGCGCAAGGATTGAGGAGTGTGTTGTATCCGGCAAGTTGTAGTCTGTTAGCTTGGACGAGGCGTGGCTAACTTGACATCCAGATACTCGAACTCTCCGTGGGCGTGGACAGGACTGGTCTTGAAGTACTCGTCGAGGTGCATCCGTGGACGAAAGTTGTGAACTCGGTCGTGTTATTCAGGGTCAAAGAGCGTTAACTTTGAGGTCGACGAGTTTATGTCATTTGCAAGATCATTAGCGTGGCATCATACGGGAAAATGCATAGCGATGAACCAATCATATTTACAGGTATCTCAGCATAAGGAAAATCTATGGTAGAACAGCTTAGCGCTTGGTTGTCGAAAATGAGAAAGATGTACAAGAAAGTATGTTCTCGCAGCGCATGCTCAACAAGCGCGTTTAGTTGAGGCCCTGCTTCGCCTTGAGCCAAGCAACAAATTGCGGGATCGTGAATTCCTCAGGCAATTTAGCGTCAGAGCCAGAGCCGACTGGGGCAGACGGTGTAGCGCTGGGAATTGAAGGCGCGACGCCAGAACGTGAAGCGATAGCTGTCGAAGAAGCAGCTGGGGCCTCAACGATTGGTTCAACAGAGGACGGAGCTGCAGCGACAGAGGATGGCGACGCAACGGGCGTCGAGACAACAGAAGACGCGACCGGCGTCTCAATGACAGCCGCACTCGAGAACGCAGGCACCGCGGCAGACGAAGATACCGCAGGCGCAACAGATGCAACAGGCTTTTCAGCACCGGCCTCAGTCGCACCGCCGATCGTCGTAGTGAGCTCGCCGCTCTCGATGTACACGCCGCTAAAGTACCAGTCCTCGGCACCGGGGGCATCGTTGCTGCCAGGGAGACGAAGGACACCGAGATGCCAGTCCGCACCGTTGGATGATGTGCTCGCGGTGAGGGGACCAGCAGTCTTTGTCAAGGCGCTACTGCCAGTCGAGTGCCAGAAAGTGACGGAGCCAGCATCGAAGTCGATCTCGTACGCCACGTTGTGCCATTCGTCGGCTACGAGCTCAGTCTCCCACTTGGATACACCACCAACGTGCCACTGTAGCTTATTGCCGGCGTCTCCGCCAAACTTGAGCTCGGTGAAGTGGCTCTCGAAAAAAGCCACTTGGTGTTCGTTGGTTGTTGTGGGCGCGTTGGTGGCCGCAGTCTTGACGGAGAAGTGGTAGTACAGCTTTCCCTTGTTGATCGTGGCCTTGGTTTGTGGGATTAGTTCGGTCCTGAGCATGGTCTGCCCATTCCACTTGGCCGTCTCGTCGATTGCGATCTTGACACCCTGCTTTGATTTCGTGTCGGCAGGGTTCTTGAACGACGCGTCGAGGTTTACATATTTGTCGACTGCTCCGGGGCCGTGGATGTAATACTGGTAGGCGCCGACAGGGTTTGAAAAGGACCATTTCTCGAGATCGGCGCTGGAGGTCATATCGTTGAAGCTTCCATCCCAAACTGTGGTACCTGTCGACGTTCATCAGTACTAGCGGTGCTTTCGCAACGGTTGGTGCACATACCAGCAGACACAAGGCTGACGAGCGCGCTCAAAAGAGTGACCTTTCCAAACATTTTGAAGAAATGAAGTATACAGAATCTAGCTGTGCGAGAGAACGAATGTGGGCTAAGAAAGGGAAACGAATGAATGTAGGAGCTTTGTTGAATAGCCACGGGTGTTCACTTTGCTTATAATGTCGTTCTCGAACCAGAGCATACGCCGCACAATCTAGTTCAGACATGAGGCGGCCCGGATGGGACCGCTAGTAGCGTATACCCTGCAACCAGATACCCGGATATTCGAAGATTCCATTGTAAGATCTTTCACGAAGTACGCCTGGGATGGCCCATACCGCGACCACTGGCAGCTCTCCAGCTCATTGGCTTCGAAATGAACAGCTTCTGGTGTGCTATACCTCACGACTTGTTGCACTTCCATACATGCAATCAATAATCGACCGTGTCAATGCGCATGACAGCCGTTAGATGGTGTGATCGATCGCGTGAAACATGAGTGTCGCTAAGCTCTATCAAGCGAAAGCTTCGCCCACGCGGTGCTCATTTGAAAGAACGCGCGGGATGAAGGATCCTGGAATCCTCCCTGCTCATAACCCGTGTTTCATCGCGGACATCGCGAGATGAGGCCGTGGATTCGCGACTATGGATCTCCAAGGCTAATAAGTGCTGCAAAGACAGTAATAATCAGCTCCAGCGATGAAAGATAGCTGTAACGATATGCCTTTCAAGATAGATGATGTTGTTGTTGATGGGAATGGTCAGTGAGAAGTGGTAAACGTTTCATTTGATGACGCAAACTTGCGCACGGACCTCCAATCTTTCTTTCCGAACACTTCGCAGTTGCAACACTCACCATCTACCAAAAAAGTTTTAATGGCTTCGATTGCTGCACAAGTCTTCATGACCTCGGATATCCTGGTAATTGTTCAGCGAAAGGTCACGAAATGCCAGCAAACACCAACTGTTTTACTGCTCCTCTCCTTGTTGATCTCTTCGGTGTCAGTTGTACATCGTCTGCAGAGGCCTTTGGCAGCACTTCCAAGCATATGCAAGCCATTCAACTCCAACCTGATCCGTAAATCCTGCTCCTCAAACAGCTTTGGTTGTGAGATGTGGCAGCCATCAAGTCTCAAGATGTCCAATCTTCTCCGTCGCCCATTTCAATCCCAGCAGGCCTGGTCAAGTTCTCAAGCTACTTTAACATAGGGTGATATTTGTGCGCCACTGCATATAAGTCGTTACTGGAACGGTCGCCATGAAAGTGAGCGCTTCAACACAATGAAGCACGGTGAACACCACGATCATCACCTCTAGAATCCGCCAAGGCACCGTTTCCAACGATTCGCGGAACAGTTCTGCTCCACCTCGAGATGACAGGAACTTTTCCCCAGCCTTGGCTGCCTCGGCGGCGGTTGCCATGCACATAAATAAGTTCCGGTGGCATTACCGGGGTCAAATAGCCCGAAAGGTTGCACAACAGATCGTTAGGAGAATTGAGATGATCTCCACGACAATCCAGGACTTTGCGGGGTAACATAAAGCATACTACTGCTTCCGTTTGTTTCCTCGAATTGGATGTCGTGGACGAGGCGGATGGTATACTGCAAGAGGAATCTGCATGGCGCTCCGCATCGAAAGGCCGAGTGAAACAGTACCTGGCATGCGCGTCGGCTCTTCCTACCTTTGTAGATCTACCAAGCACAACTTGGATGTGTTTGAAACGATCTTCGCGCCCGCTTTGGCATAGGCCACCTGCCTTGTTCGATCTTTACAGTTACAGCAACAGGCCTCGTGCTTGTTGACCAGCCGTGACTGGCTGGAGACTGGCTGGTTCAAGGCTGCATAACGAGTATAACGCGGTAAGGAATCTCCTCCAAGCCATCCTTACGAAGCTCGGCTAGAGATCTGCCAACCTTGTGAAAGCATCCGAAGTGGTGGAAAGCTCAGCATGACCCTGACTTCATATAGAGGTCTTGGAGTCTTGTTTGGAAACAACAGCACCTTCCTGGAGCGGTCACTGGCCAGTATGCGGTCAATATAAGTAGTCCATCCGGCCCTTCTCCAGGCGTCAGGCAGCGTTTCCAATCAGCTCTGTTGTGCGCTATCTATCAGCATGGTCTATCTTTTCAACATCGTAGCAGCACTTGCGCTCGTGTCCTCCGTGTCTGCTCAGTGCGGTGCCGGAACCCCAGATGTCACTGTTGTGGTATGCACAAATGTATTCCAGCTTTGAACAAATCTAACAGAGTTCCATAGGCCTCAGGAAGCTCTTTCGCCGCCAAAAGAGGCAGCACAACCATCGTGACCGGCAACTACATCACCGCTATCCAACGTGCCGTCGACTCCATCTCATCCGGCCAGCGGGTCTCAGTTCTAGCATCTGGCTCCATCGGTGCATCGACCATCACTATCGGCGCCGGCAAGACCTTTGAGGGCTGCGGCACCATCAACGCCGCGATCAGAAATGGCCGTGGAGCCATTGAAGTCACAGACGTCGCCAACGTGCGCATTCCCTACCTCACCATGACCGGCAGCGTTTACTTCGGCATGCGGTTCAGTGGCACTACTGGCCTGACGCTCGGTGACATCGTCTTCGACCTCACTGCCGGCATGGGCATTCGATTCGACCGCGACCGCGCAGGCAGCAAGAACGTCAAGATGGGCAACATCAGATGCAGCCGCGCGTCCAGCCACTGCGTCGAAACGTTTAACATCGATGGCTTGGAAATCGGGTCCGTCGTAGCGCGTAACACAGGCGAATGCGGTCTCTTACTGCAGACTGTAACAAACGTGCATGTCGGGCTCGTCGATGGCGACCAAGTCGCAGCCGGCAACGGCTATGCTACACTGCGCTTCGCCAACCGCGCAGGCCGCGTCGGTAACAACTATCCCACCAACATCAAGATCGACCGCGTCAAGAGCCGCGGCGGCGGGCGCGGCATTTTCTGCGTGAGCGAGTCTGGCGGCGTGGAGATTGGCTCGATTGACTTGGTGAACAACGGCAACAATGCGATTCTGCTCGAGAACTGCTACAATGTGAACATCAAGAGCGGTACGGTGAATGGTGGTGGGGAAGTGCGGCTTGCGGCCAGGAGCGAGTTCGCGAATAGTAGGGATATTGCGATTACGGCGAAGGTGGACGGGACGACGGTGCGGGAGAGCCCGTGTACGGCGAACAAGACGAAGTGGAACTTGTCGGGCAATGGGAAGAGGACGATTTGTACATAGGCGTGAGACACGCTGAGCCGGTGTATCTTCGCTGTATATATTTCGACCGGGTACGTGGTGTTGCACCGCCCATGTCTATGAACAAAACTATTATTGTCAAGCACTCACTCTTGTGCTGCTCCTTCCCTGCTGCTGTCTTTGTTGACGTCGTGAATGGTGAGGCTTATATGATTTAGTACTACAGAAAAGCATTGTTCAACTTCCGCATAGTAACATTATGCTTAGTCGACATGGCCTTTTAAATTTCAGTCGAACGTCCGATATCCATGGCTGGTAGCTCTTACTGTCCTTACTCGCTACATGCTCACTTTGATCGCATATATAGCTTTCACAAGGTCATTCGGTTGGTTGGATACATGTTGTGCTGTACACAGGGCCGCGGATATCGTAGGCATCGAATGAAATATGGATTGAGCTACTGGACTACGAATTTGACGCCCTTTGCAACGTTCGCGTTGAACTCCCTCCTCGGCCCGTCAAGCTTTGGCGAAGGCCACGTCCAATGGTAGTGCGGGTAGCCTTCGTAGAAATCAAATTCTACAGGTACTCTGCGATTCGTCAGCGTCGCGCTCACAATGAGTGACATGTCACCTACTGGTCGTCTGCAAGCTTCCGCTTGAAAAGGAGACCATCATCTCGGAGCGTATCGTGTCCGGCTATAGCCAAATAGACTTTCTTGAGGCCCTTGATCCGAGGATGCAGTAACGGCGAAGCATACGGATCACTCAGCGGCGCACCCAATGCATCCCAAAAAGTCTCCATAGCGCTTGCCGTGTTGATTGTGTGCCGGTCGTGCTCCTTATACGATGTGTACTTCGACTTCAAGTCCTCGGGGACAGCCTTGGGGTTGACAGTCGAAGGCACAAGCGCGACTACACCAACGAGAGAGTCACCAAGGCCTTCGTCGATGGCCTTTAGTGCTACACCCAGAGCTAAGCCTCCTCCTGCAGACACACCACAAGTGAAGAGCTTGCCCTTTGTGCCTCCCAGCTCCTCCGCGTGTTCCAACGTCCATTGTAATCCCTTGTAGCAATCATTGATGAGACCAGGATGCTTATTCTGCGGCGCGAGACCGTATTCGACCGACACGACTACGACATGTCCCCCTTTCGAGATGCTGCGAGCAAAAGCGTCGTCACCATCGATGTCGCCCATGGCATAGCCACCGCCGTGGAAATATACGCCAACTGGACTGCCTCCACTGTAGCCTTTCGGCATGTATACGCGCACTTTGAGGCCGTCTGGTGTCGTTCGGTCTTCGGCTTGGACGCTGGGGTCGGGAGGTGGGAAGGTGTATTTGGAGGCCATGAGAGCTCCGTATTTTGCGAAGCCATCTTGGCAGGAGGATAGAGGGCCGTCGAGAAGCATGCGCTCACCGAGCTCTTCTTCGAACTGCAGCTGTTAGCATGCCTGGCAGAACCCTCAGTCGTGTTTACACACCTCAACCCATGGTTTGGCGAAGCCCTCTGAAGCCATTTTCAGCCGTTTTGGAATTGAGGGAGGTACATCATCGTTCTGTCTTCAGACGTCTGAGGATTACTCCCTGCGCCAATAATTGCCTGATCTGAATACGTGGATGTGGAGAATGCGCGTGTCGGCAGCGTTGTGGAGAATGCGGCGCACGCGTGTCGTTCTCCGCAATTTCAAAAAGGCACTCCCCGCCGAGCACACCCTCGGCCTGCAACACACCAACCGACCACCTCCAGACGCCACGAGTCATGCCGTCCTTAAACGTTGCTTCGTTTTGGATGAATTCCGCTCGTCATCATCAGCTACCTCCTTAGCAATTGTCAAATCTTGGTTCAGACGACACAATGACTTCAACTTCGCAGATGGACGACAAACCAGCATTCGCGCGCATTCCACCATGGGTCAAGGCGAAGCTCCGCCCAATCGCAATCGAAAAGATCCAGCAAGTTCACGACTGGGTCGAGAATGAATGTATACCAGCAGAGAGAATTTACAAGGCGCAGTTGGCTGCAAGCAAGACGCGATGGGAGACACCAGCCATCATCCACGATCTACGAAAGAAGGCGAAAGCACAAGGGCTATGGAACTTGTTCTTGCCGAACCATTTCGTGGAGAGCCCCGGCCTTACAAATCTGGAATACTCATGCTGCGCCGAGCTCATGGGACGAGTGTATTGGGCGGCACAGGTAAGCACATCTGAGCACCATACGCAACTGTAGATGCGGTCTAACACTGCAACAGACACTGAACTGCCACGCACCTGAGACCGGCAACATGGAGCTCCTCGCCAAGTACTGCACGCCCGAGCAGAAGAAGAAATGGCTCTACCCCCTCATGAACGGCGACATGTCCTCCGCATACAGCATGACCGAGCCCGATGTCGCCTCCTCGGACGCCACACAAGTCGGTATTAAGATGGAGATCACGGACAAGGAGGTCATCATCAACGGCCGCAAGCTGTACGGCAACTGCCAATACAACCCCGAGATGCAGCTGTTCATCCTCATGGGCTGCTCGGACCCAACGAACAAGAACGCGTGGAACAGGCACACTACCCTCGTCGTCCCAGCGAACTCGCCAGGCTTGAAGCAGGTCAGGAACCTGACGATCATGGGCTACGACTGGGCGCCAGAAGGGCACGGCGAATACATCTACGAAAACGTGCGCGTGCCCAAAGAGAACATCATCCTCGGACCTGGCCGCGCTTTCGAGATTGCACAAGGACGACTCGGCCCCGGACGTATTCACCATTGCATGAGGCTAATCGGCCAAGCCGAGCGGGCCTACGAACTCGCACTCGTACGCTGCATGGAACCACGCAAGAAGCCGCGCGGCAAATTCATCGGTGAGTTTGACAGCAACATCGAGCGTATCGCAGACATGCGCATGACCATCGACTCGATGCGCCTCGTCGTGCTCAACGCCGCAGACACCATGGATCTGCAGGGCAACAAGGCCGGCAAGTACGCGATTGCGCAGAGCAAGATCATGGTGCCGAATGCGCTTCTCAAGGTCATTGACGAGGCAATGCAAATGTATGGCGGTCAGGGGCTGACGCAACACACGCCGTTGCCGGAGATCTGGACGTATGCGAGGTTTGTGAGGGTTGCGGACGGGCCGGACTCGGCGCATAAGCATCAGGTTGGACGGGATCAGATGAAGACTGCGAAGGTATTTAGGGAGAGGGCGGCGGGATATACGGAGAGGTATAAGGAGCTTTGTAAGAAGTGGGGATTGGAGGCGGAGGAGTTCCATGGCATCGTGTGATTTCTATTTGGTGTTCGTTAGCATTCCCTTCGCGTTTTAATTGTATCAAATTGTTGCACTACACCAAGAGACAATATGCAACCTTCCTTCATGATTGTAAAAGATCCCTCGAGTATGCGTGCTAATATTGAAGTGTCTGCATCTTTTATGGGATCACTTTCGCCTTCCTCATCCTATCAAACACTCCACCCCACGACTCTTTTGTCCCCCTCTCTTCACTGAAGCCCGTTCCATACATCTTCTCCATATCATACTGCCTATCGAAATTGAACATCGTCATAAGAAAATACTCAAACCCAGGAAACACCTTGTCATTGTCTGCATGTCCTTTCTGCAAACCATGCTCTTGCTCCAACTTCTGCCACGTCTCAATGTTGTCTTTGATGAATTTGCGGATCTCAGGCGGATCTGCGGGTGGCCCGGTGCCGCGCAGGTTGAATAGGGAGCAGAGAATGGGCCATTTGGCGGACCAGGACGACGGCGCGATTTCGTCGGCGACGTTGTACCCTCCGCCTTTTTCGGTGGAGGGACTGAGTGAGAGGTGCAGTGTTTGGCGTGCGATCATGTCGCTGCTTGAGTCATGGCTGAGTGCTTTCCAGCTCTTGTCCGTTCCGGGGAATGGGCACTCGCTTCCTTCGCCGTGGACTGCGCGCCAGAGCGAGAGGTAGATACCCATGGAAGTACCGAGCGAGTAGAAATTTAGGTTGGGGACGAATCCGATGATGATGTCTGGGCGTGTGTCGCACCATGACCATTTCTTGCCTTTGGCGAAGTCGGTTATGAAGTCGAGTTGTGGGTGGTAGAAGAGCATGTCGCCGCCCTGGCCTATGAGACGGGGCTGGGATTCTGCGTGCGGGACTTTGAGGTAGGGCTGTGTGTGGTCTGGGACGGTGGCGAGGAGGTGACATCCATCTACGAGGTGTTAGATCAAGTATGAGGTCTTTTGTTGATGGGAACTTACACATCTTCGCGCCAGTCTGCAGCACAACAAACTCCAGCTTCGGACACAGCTTGTCTACTGCGATGAGAGTTTTCTTCCACATCTCCGCCGCTTCGTCGTACTCCTTTTGCACATCTGTTCCAGCTTTGTATGCTAGGTAGTATACGTGTGTGACTTCATCGATGTCAGGTATCTTGGACTTCAGCTCTTGTTCGAGATCGGTCTGCGAGTTGGCGAGCAGGTCGATGCCTGAGACAATGTTGAGTCGTGGGTCATTTGGCCATTGCGATTGCTCTTGTGACAGAGGTCGATTGGTGAGCGCATGTGCACGCTTCCATGTATTCTGCTTGGGATAATCGTTCAAGATCTCGTTTATGAAGGCCCAGCCTGTTACGCCGGATGCGCCGAAGACAAGGGCTGATTTCGACATTTCGAAGTATTGACACGCAAAACGGAGAAAGTAACAGTAGTATTGAGTTTGGGTTTATGGGTTGGAAGGCACAGCAGGGCCACAATCTATCTACATCAGTAATCGCATGCAACTCATCTTGGTACCGTAGTCACTCCTCGATGAAAGGCTTCCGTGTGGACGAACTTCTCCAGGGACGGCAACACGGGGTGTACCCCATAATTGCAGGGGTGGATTGACGCTTGAGGGACCGGTGCGGATCACTGTATGTGTGTGTGCTTGGGTCCTCGCGCTGCATGCGTACGGCGGGAAACATTCTGGCAAAAGTTTTCCGAGATCGTCTGCTTGGGCCGAATCATGGTCTGCCATGGTACTGCAATGATTGACTCGACAACATCTCCACATTCGCGATCGACGAGAACAACACCAGCGACCAGCTTTGAGGGATAGTTATAACGATATTTAGAGTCTTAAATCATAGCGTAGCTATTTTCAGTAGTCTTTTGGTAAGTGTAAAGTTCTTACAAGATGTGTTAAGGAGATACAGGCTATACTTTGGTCGTACTCTGGGTAGAGCGGCTTCCCTAAGCTGATCGATCACGAATTCTTGCCGTACCTGGTGTCTCAGCACCCAGCATCTTCTGACTATGAAGCAGATATGGGTGGTTTTGTGTTTCTCAATGGTGACTGGCAGTAGATACCTAGAAAGGACGAGTGTGCTGCCGGAATGGTAGGAACTGTGAACGTCGCTTAGAAAGTGACGTCAGACACGCCAAAAATGCAATCACGACTTCGAGGGGAAAGTCTCTCTAGTACAACTACAGATCTCATCATTCTTCAGTTGCCTTGCCATTGTATATCGCATGCGGTATAACCTTTTTTGGAGCAGGATGTGTTACTACTATTATAAGTCTTTTCACTACAGACTGGTCTCTCAATGGTGCTCGTTCTTCTCGGCATAGATATCGTTCTCCAAATAGATCTCGACCTTGTTGGTCATCTTGGGTGTGATGTCTTCGCAGTAGAAGATGCAAAGCAACCCAAAGACACCGAAACTCAGGCTGCTGAGCGCGACGATCTTGAGTCCATGAGCATAGCTCCATTGGAAGGCCAACGAGGCTGCACCGAGCGCGTCCGCGTTAGTTCCAGGAACTTGGGCAACAGCCGCCGCGCCCAGAGGAAGTGCTGCAAGAAGAGATTGAGCATTCGCTGGCGACATTCCTGCCGCAATTGCCGCCGCTGGGACGGTCGCAGCGGCACGCGTTGTCTGTGTGTTGGTAAGGATGGTTGTATAGATTGCTTGTGCTAATGATCCACCAGCAAATCTGGCCTGTGTTTAGAGTAAGCGGAAATTTCGTCAAAACCAGCAATTGCTTGACGTACCATTCCGGCAAGACCTCCAGAAAAGCCCAAGTCTGTCTGTGGCACCCCTAACTGGGTGAATGCTATAGACTCGTACTGAGCCCAACCGAAAAACGCTTCCCAAGGTCAGTAAAAGTGTTTCTGCTGGAGCTTCAAATGTCGGAACGACTTACTAGCATTGATACAGCAGAAAGCGATCATCATGTTCTGGTTGAAAGGAGTGACCAGTCCCATCAAGGCACCGAATAAGACCATTCCAAACCATGTAACGGCAAGAGTCCATTTCCAATGGCCGATGACGTTGCCGAATGCCATGAGGCAAAGCGAACCGAAGACGAGGCCGACGTTTGGTGGCAGAGTGAGCAGCAGCTCTGTGCTGCGCGATACACCGGGACCGATGTAGAAGATGTTTACCATGGTCGGCCAAATTACTAAGGTCCCAGGAGTCAGTGTTTGTCTCACATGCAGTTCGTACATGTAACTTACTGTTGACGCTATAGTAGAACATCGTTACGATGAACGCGACGATAAAAGGGGCCGTGAACTCTCGACCCTTGTGACTCGCAAATAGATGTGGCGGGCACAGCTTGAACCTCGTGTTGCTGAAAGTCTCCCACACACCGAAGAGGGCGATCAGAACGAAACCGACGACCATTGGCGCGACCACGGTCACATCGGAGCTTGGCGTGTAGGTTGTGCTGATGATGCCAACGAGTGCAAGCACAATGCCCGGAACGATGAGAGCCATACCGACGTAATCCAAGCCCTTCCAGGCCTCCGACCACGCAATACCTTTGGGATGCTGTGGTGGCTTGTAAAGCAGGAAGATTGCGATGAAGGTGAGGAATTGGAGAATGAGGCCGGCCCAGTAGATGTACTCCCAAGCGCCTACGTCGATAGCGTACTGTACACATTGTCAGCCTTGAAACACGCAGCCAAGATTTGGAGACATACCCTTCCAACGATTGGACCGATGATAACAATCAGAAAGACGAAGCCGTCGGAGAGACAGATTCCGATGTGTCGGAACTTGTTGGGTAGGAGTTCTAGGGCTTATCAACGATTCGTTCCAGGTCCTACATGCTGAAACAATTACCTGGAATACTACACATCGCCATTTGCGCAAAGCCGGCGCCAAAACCTGTCACAGCCAAGCCAGCGGTGAAGTGGCTGGCGCCTTTCGCTGTAGCAGTGATAATAAATCCGACGCAGCAACAGGCGTTACCAAAGAGGATGAAGAGCCGTCGACCAAATAAGTCAGAATTGGCACCGGCAATCAGGAATCCAATAGCTGTGGCAGTCGTGTACGCAGGCACGTACCACGCGCTTGATTGAGGGTCACCAAACTGTATTGCAAGCTTGGCCATCATGGCAGATGTCGTTGGCACCGGCCAGAACGACAGACCGAACGTGCTGGACAGAAAGAAGATGACAAGCCATGTCTTCGGCGTGATGTTGTATGTTTCGCCATCTGCGTTCTCGAGTACGTTTTGTTGTGGAGTGGATACAACGGAGACGCGTTCGACGTCTGGTTTCTCAACAGAAGAGCGATGATCAATCGCCATGATGAAGGATCGGAGTGATTGCACAAGTCAACTTCAGAGGGTACCACAGACCTCTTTAACATGGACGCTTGAGACCAGCACTAGCATATTAATGAATGTGCACAACTGTTTCCCCATACTACTCACAATGCCATAAGCCCTTCCCCCGCACCCCGGACATACTAGTCCAAACCTTCACAAGTCGCAGCACCGTGCTTCTGTGGCTTTTCGGATATGCTAGCGCCACAAGTATGGCTGTGGTTATCCGAGGCGATGATCACCTCGCTGCCACTACCGAGTGCTCTTCTTACCAACAAGTCTACCAAGAAGATAACGCTCAACGCATGTGAAGATCTGCCATCAAGACTAGACGAATGGATGAAAGGGAAGTATAATTCCCGACCGATCAATTTCATAATCACGAAATTCCTTTGTCACATGGTGCAGTACACCACGAGAAGAATGTATGGCTATCACCACCAGGCTCCGCAAGGATTCGTGATCGATTACCTCAGTCAAGCTCTACCACCAACACTAAGGGTGCGTTAGAAGTAGAGCCTAGATATCTTCAGTATGTTATATGTAGCTCCCTTACTCTACTAAAATATATTGAAGATAGACAGGCTACTACTTTGGGTCACAAACTTTGTCCTTTGTCGGTCAATTTTGATGGCCTCATCAATCACGAAGTATTGCGGCACCTGGTGTCACATTCCATGAGGTTCAGCTACCTTGTATTACACACCTACTCCCGCAAAAGCCCATCCCTGGCATCGCAATCAGGAATCGCCTTGCCAAAGCAAATGAGATCGTGACCCGCCATAACTTTGATTCCGCTGGCCTTGTAATCCATGAAGTGATCCGCATCCGGCATCAGAGCTGCCGCGTACTCAGGACTACTCGCAAACTCGATCCAATCTTCCCAGCTCTTGACCCATATCTGACTGCATCCATCATAATCAAGAACTTCCATACCCAGTTCCTGCAGCTTCGTCTTCATCTCAGGTGGCTGGTAGAGCTGGACGTATCGCTGGATCTTGACTGCGTGGAACTTCTTGCATGCGACTGTCAAGTCGGAATGTACGTGGTTGTAGTGCATTTGAAAGTGGTCGTCGTCGACGTTTGGGAGCTTTTTAAAGTAGAACGATAGTTTGATGCATGCTGGAGATTATTATCAGCATGTCACCAAGAACAATAATGTGAATAAGAGAACACACGCTGAAGGTTCTCCCTCACGTCCCACCCGAACTGCTTCGGGTTGGCGAACTCATGCTATGTGTCATCAGCAAGGCGTTATATATAGTGGGCAAAGCAACATTACATCAACTTTGTTATGAACCATTGCTCTGTCGTTGTGATTCTTAATAGATTCAATGAGAAGAGTAATGGCTTTGTCGAGAAGATGGAGATGGAGCACTCTCAGTACATGTCATGTGGAGCGACTGGATACAATTGACCGAGCAAAATGAACGCTAAGTGGTTTGAGCGGGGTTCGGAGCTACTGATGTTGTTATCCAGAGAAGACTAGTAATTGAGCGGAGCTAGTAATGCTGGTTAATGCTGGTTTCTACTTGTGGATTGGGCGCTGAATGTAATGACAATGTTTCCATACAGCCTTGTCTAAGTCGCCATATCATCTATGAACCTGTGGATAATGGGTCGCCACAGCATGTGAGCGTCTTTGTACATTGAAAAAATGAGTGATGTACGTCAGGTTATATTTTCACGTCCATTTCTAAAGACTACTTGCTTAGAACACAACGACCTGCCTCTTCTCCGCCTTCCCAGCCTCCATGTCTGCAACCATTTGCGGAAGCTCGTCGAGCTTACGGAATTCAACCTCTGGTTGTATACTGCTTTCTTGTCAGCGCGTTAGTCGTATCAAAGGGCATGTTTCCTCACGTGTGCTTTCCAGTGAAGTCGACGGCCTTCTTCATTCGCTGAGGTATGCCCGTGCTATCAGCTTTGACGCGGTACCTTCCGGTCGTCAAATCAAACGTGTTAATGAAGTCGAGGCCCTTGGGTGCGATTCCGATGACCATGAGTAGCCCTCCAGTGCGCAAAACGTCCGGGGCGCCGGCGTACGCAGCATTCGATGCGCTATACACTGCGGCAGCATGACATCCTTTGCCAGTGAGCTTCTTAATCTCTTCCACGTAGTCCTTGTTCTTCATGCTGTTGAACACTGCATCTGCGCCGACTTTCTTCGCCATGTTAAGTTGATTGTCGTTGATGTCGAGGCCGATGGTTTTGAGACCCATCTTGTAAAGTCAGCTTGATCTCCCTCTAATCTATGACTGGCCACTTACAGCCTTTGCGTATTGTATGGCATACTGGCCCAGTCCACCACAGCCGATGACAGCTAGCCAATCACCCGCCTTGAGATCACAGCTGTCAACCGAGTGATAAGCTGTAAGGCCTGCTCAAAAAGTTAGCGCCCAAGAGAGGGGCGGCAAAATAAAGGCGGCTTTGACTTATCTGCACAGAAAAGCGGGGCAGTTCTCGACATGTCCAAGTTTGTCGGCAGCTTTATGGCGTTTTGCCAATCGACCACGGCATATTCAGCGAAGTACCCGTCTACAACAAAGCCCTGCAGCTTCTGGTTGCCGGTTTCACAGCGCAGATTGTGTACCATACATCCATCGCACTCGAAACAGCATCCAATGAAGTAGTCGAAGCCAATCGCATCGCCAGCCTTGAATTCAGAGCCGACTGCCTCTGCCGCCTCAGATCCGACTGCCTCGATGTAGCCCACACCTTCGTGGCCGAGCGTGACAGGGTAGTCAGGACGCATGTCGAAGAGAAGATCCGAATGGCATAGCGAAGCTGACTGGATTTTCACCAGGAATTGGTTTGCAGCTTCTTTGGGCTTCGGTATGTCATTGATGACAACCTTCTTCTGCTTGCTAGATGACGATCAGCTGTTGCTCAAGTTCCAATGACTGTCCAACGTACGGGTCCCATTGGCCAGCTTTCATTGTGCTAGATGTATGGAAATCGGATTGTGCGTATCAAGCCTTGAGTACTATGTTGGTCTTTTGATCGTATATATATGTGCGGTTGTATGTCGGTCCTGAATCCGAACAAGATTTGAGGTGCAATGAGAATGTCCCCGGGTCCAGCTTCCTACCTATGGTAACACGGTAGCTAGAGTGTCACCCTGATCATCGCCGGCAGCTCGGACGGCGGACATTGACAAGAGCCTACGGTAAACGGAAAAAGAGAGCCCTATTGGAAGAACACAACAGTGTGATACGCGACGCGGCGGTCTTGGGGTGCTGTGGCGCCGATTGTGCGGGGGCGGGGCTGCTCCGACAGTGACACTCTTTGTGTGGTTGGTCGTACATCAGGCGTATCGAGCTGCTATCACTTTTCACTGAACATGACTCACGTTTGACAGGCTGATATTGACTTTAAAGTTTGTGACTTATTATCACGATGTGACTGATGTGAACATGTATCTACGGTAAAGTCTAGAAAATGTTGATACATCGATTTATGCGCAATCGACATCAGCAGTACCACATAGCTGGAGATCTTTAGGTTGCTCGTGAATTGGCTACGTGTATTGAATGCGGAATGCTGCTACTAGTAGGTCATGTTGATCATGATCGTCTTCGTCTCTGTGAACGCCCGCAGCGCGTGGATACCGCATTCTCGACCCAGTCCGCTCTCTTTGCTTCCTCCGAATGGTGTCACGGTGAACATCAGTGACACACAGTTGACTCCGACCATGCCCGAGTCGAAATCGCTCGCTACTCGTAGTGCCTTGTTGATGTCCTGTGTGAATACACCGGCCATGAGACCGAAATTGGTGTTGTTTGACAGCTCCATGATCTCTTCCTCAGTTTTGAAAGACTTGACGACCGAGACGGGGCCAAAGATCTCTTCGCAATGAATCTCAGACTTGGGATCGACATCTGTGAAAACGGTGGGCTCGAGGTAGAACCCCTTGTCGCCAACACGCTGGCCGCCGACAGCAAGTGTGGCTCCTCCTTTCTGTCCTCGCTCGATGAAGCCTTGCACACGCTTGAACTGTGCCTCGTCAACCAACGGACCCATCCCTACACCCGCTTCGTTCGGATCACCGATCTCCTTTGCCTTTTCCTTCATTGCCTGCTTGTACTTCTCGATGAATTTGTCGTAAATGCCTTCTTGGACGTACACGCGAGAAGCCGCAAAACAAACTTGACCGGTGTTGGCTGTGATGGCGTTGGCAGTCCAAGTAACTGCATTATCCAAGTTGCAGTCATCAAAAACAACGGCTGGGGATTTCCCGCCTAGCTCAAGGGTCACGCGCTTGAGGTTGGACTTTGCAGCCATTTCTTGAATCTTCTTGCCTGTGGCGATGGAGCCTACACGTGGTCAATTCATGTTTCACACGCACAGTTGATTTAGTTCTTACCAGTGAATGATACCTTGCGGATGCGCATATGGCTGGCAATCAATGCGCCCGTACTGCCGTCTCCTGCAAGAATCTGAGATATGAAGTCAGCTGATTTCTCATGCCATAATGAGACCATGTGTTCTTACCTGGAACACACCAGGTGGAAAGCCAGCTTCCTTGATCAGAGAACCGAGAGCCAGCGATGAAAATGGCGTCTTCTCAGATGGCTTGAGAATGAAGCAGTTTCCTGTTGCTAGGGCGGGACCAGCCTTGAGACCGATTGTGCCAATAGGACCATTCCATGGTACAATACCCGCTGTCACACCTAGTGGCTCATTTCGTACGATTTTGAGGAAGCCGTCGTCTTGTGGCCATGACTCGCCACCGAATTTGTCAATAAATCCCGCGTTGTATCGGAATGTCTACATGAGCTGTTAGCAAGATCTATTTAAAACGACAAAAGATTCAACGTACATCAGCGCACAATCCACCTTCGAATGCGCCAAATGCAGCTGGTGCACCCATCGAGATTCTTGTGAGATCTGCAATGTCTTTTGCATTTTCTTCAATGAGGTCCGCGAACTTGAGCATAATGTTGCGACGCTGAGTGGCGGCCATTTTCTTCCATCCGACAAAGGCCTTTTCCGCTGCCGCAACGGCGGCATCAACATCTTGCTCACCAGCGAGCGGGACATCATCGGCCACCAGCGAACCATCCACTGGATTGTGGAGGGTTAGTTTCTTGGAGTTCTTCGAGTCCACATATTCGTTGTTGATGAACAGCTGCTTCGGCAGGCTCTGCTTTGAGTATTGTAGAGGCATGACGATGTGAAAAGAAATCCAATGTACGTATGTGAAGAATATGCGGAGGTTCAAGAGCACTGCGAGAAAGGCTTTGAGGGGTATTGATATCTTTCTACGAATGTCGCTTCTGGACTAGAGCAAGAAGTCTTAACTCCAATAGCAACTGACGCCGCTGACCCACATCAAGGTATCCGCTGGGCATCTCTGGACAGTTTGGCATGTATTTGCGGAGTCGCTGCAAGACGAGAACCGCCGTTGCACATCGGTTGAATGAAACCGCGCGCGTCCAATGACTCGCTGAGCGCGGGGAAGCGTTCCCGCATGACTCTGCGTACTGAGTCTCAATTTGGCTTGTTCTTGCATCAACTTTAAGACGGGGTGTACAATTGGAATCAATGTATATTATCGTAAGAGGTCATCAGATAATACATTCATGAATGATGTGCGAGATGTCATGAGTTTTGGCCATTGCTGTATCATTGAGGAAGTGGTTTCGCCCCAAACTGTGCAAGATTCAACGGATGAAGCTACCCTGAGTGCATGGCAAACGGCAGAAAAGACGCGGAGAAGCATTGTGTTCGTGAATATATGTTCAGAGTATCCGACATTTACAGAATTTGCCTTGACAATTCACAAAAACCCCTGGCATACTCGAATATCGTCTAAATCATCATACGCACAAATGGCGAAGAAAGTTGCCTTCATTTCTGGCGGTGCGAGTGGCATGGGGCTTGCCGTTGCCCAAGCTCTCTCTTCTCGCGCAAATGAAGATTGGGACCTTCACATCGTTGATCTCAACGGAAACGCTGGAAAGAAAGCCACTGCTTCACTCAAGAATGCACACTTCCATCAGACCAACGTCACCGACTACGCATCTCTCGTCGCGGCATTCGAAGCCACATGGTCAAAGTCAGGCCGCCTGGATTTTGTCTACGCGAACGCTGGCATCGTGGAACGGGACAACTTTTATGAAGAACACCCCTTGGATGCTCCTCCACCACCACCGAACCAACTTTCGATCGACATCAATTTCAAGGCCGTGGTGAATACCTCCTATCTCGCGTTGCACTACTTTCGAAAGTCATTGGCCAAACAGGGCAGAGACGGAGTCGCACCATCGCTAGTCATGACTGCCAGTTGCGGCGGTCTCTACCCCTCAGAGTTCTGCCCAATGTATTCTGGTAGCAAAGCCGCGGTTGTGCAATTCAATCGCGCGATTACGGTTGCCTTCCACCATGCTGGCATTCGGACGTTTTCAACGTGTCCTGGAACGATCAAAACTGGCTTACTCAACCCGGAAGAGTGGAAGTCATTTCCTGAGGAGTACTTCACACCGATCGAAACGCTTGTCGACGCGGTTATAAAGCTAGTGGACGGCGGAGATGTCGAGGATGCGAAGGGGAAGAAAGTCAAGTCAGGTGAGAACTGGGGCTTGACTGTGGAGGTCAATGGAAAGAACTTCTACTTTAGAGATGGTGTGGAGCCATGTGATAAGAGTATGGAGAGTATGATGAAGCATACTAGTATGGCGGTGCAGCTTGCGAGAATCGAGAAGACAAAGCGAGAGCAAGGCGCGAGTAATGGAACGAACGGGGCCTGAGTTCAGTAGCTAGACCAAGAAAATTGCAGAGCCTGAGTATCCCACCCAGCAATGAAGACACCCTCAAGCTAGGTGCATATATGTCAAAAATTTCCAGAGATTTGTCTGTCGGCAAAACCTATGATTCGAATGATAGAGGACGTATTGAACGTAACGAAATGATTAAAGCTTCGAATGGCGACCAGCCGCAAATCTGATACCACCATCGACGGCTATATCCTCTCCGTTTACGTATGCAGCCGCAGGGCTTGCTAGGTAAACCATGACACCTGCAATATCTTCTGGTTCTCCCAATCTCTTCCGAGGATTCGCATCCTCCAGCTCCTGCTGACCACCAAGTAGCTCAATCAGACCATTAGCTAACTTTGACGGGAAGAAGCCAGGCGCAACTGTATTTGTGGTGATGTTCCGTGGGCCGAGCTCGACAGCCAATTGACGCGACAAGTGGTGTGCGGCCGCTTTCGAGACACTGTACATGATCGTACCATGCTCACCCACGTGTGGGACGGTCGTACCGGCGGTGGAGGAGACGATGATGACACGCGATGGGTCTTGTCGCGTGCCGGCTTTCTCGAGAAGAGGCGCAAATCTGTACTGATCAGCCCTTGCTCATGTGTACCACGCGCCATTCATACAATCTTGCCAGGTTGAACACGCCCCTGACGTTTAAATCCAGAACTTTCTGACTAGCAGAATCTGGTGTAGGGTCGAATGGTCCGCCCCAAGTTGCGCCTGCATTGCAAACCAGGATGTCCAATTTGTCGTCCGTTTCCTGCACCTTCTTCACCAAGCGCGCGATATCCTCCGTGTCGGCGACGTTGGCTGCGATCCCGACTGCTTTGCCAGACACGGGCAGTTTGTTGAGCTTCTCGACGGCTTGGTCGATGCCCTGCTCTCCGGCGTTCTTACGAGCAGAGATGAAGACTTTCTTCGCACCAGCGAGAAGGAAGGCGGTCGCGGTATGTAGGCCAAGGCCTCTCGATCCTAGCACCATGATTAGCTTCATCAGTTCTGCTGTACATTTGACATCGCGTGCCTACCTCCTGTGACCAGCGCAACCTTGCCCTCAAGGCGGAACATGCGATCGAAATTTTTAAGGTCGGACATGGCTGTCAGTCCCCAACGAGTTTGATGAAAGGTAACCCTGTGTATCTACGACTTTAATAATGTGCGCCATGCTGGGTGGCTTCTTGTGGTTGATAGCCTGGTGAGAAGCTCGGTGTCGCGCCGGGTGGAATTCCGGCATCCTCGGGACCATGCACCCCGCGACGTCAGGTAGGCTCGGTTGCGGAGTGGCTATCTGGGGACTCCAACTTTTGTTATTCGATATAAGTCGCATCCATGATGAACCTTCCTGCTGTTGGAGAGAACTTGTTGCTCGGCGAAGTTGATTGTTGTTCCTTTCCAGATTGACCGCTCCCTCCTGCATCGCAACATGCCGTTCTCCTCGCCCTTCCCCAACCTTCCCATCCCAAAATGTAACCTCCTGGAGTACTTGTTTCCAAAGGAAAGTAGCCCGACGGATACGCCGATCTGGATAGACTCAAAGGAAACCGACCACCATCTCACACCTCGCACATTGTTGCAATGGTCGAAACGACTCGCTCTCGGCTTGGACCGTATCGGGAGCAAGGAAGGGGAAGTTGTTACGATTCTGACACCGAATCACATCTTCGTGCCAGTCGCGTATCTCGGGATCGTGGGATCAAAGCGCATCTTCAGCGGCGCAAATCCCGTGTACACAGTGTCTGGTAAGTTTGTCTCATATTGCTGGTTGAAGGAAAGCTAATGATTTGCAGAGTTAATACACCAAGTCTCAAACACGCAAGCTCAGTTCATTCTAGTGCATCCATCGTTAGTCAAGACTGCAATTGCTGCGGCCAAAGGAGCAGGTCTTCCAGAAGGTCGCGTCTTTCTCTTCTCAGACGAGCCCAACACACCACTCGAAGGCTGCAAAGACTGGAGGACTTTCCTGCCGTCTGAAGCTGATGGCGATGCGTATAACTTCCCCAGACTCTCAGAGAAAGAGTCCACCACCACCACGGCGACCGTGAACTTTTCCTCTGGGACCACCGGATTGCCGAAAGGCGTGGAAGTGAGCCACCACAATCTGGTTGCCAACCTGGAGCAAACAATATACATGCGATATTTACACAAAGCATGGAATGCCGAGACGCGACCACGGGAAACTTGGATCGGCTTCCTGCCGCTCTACCATGCGTATGGGCAGCTTTATGCCATTGCGATGGCGCAGAAGCTACAGATACCCATATACATTATGAAGAAGTTCGAATACGAGCCGTTCTTACAAACGATCCAAGATCGCAAGGTCACGCATCTGCAGGTCGCGCCACCGATCATGGTCATGCTGAGCAAGCGACCCGAGACCGCAAAGTACGACCTGAGCAGCGTAACGGATATTCTCTGCGGTGCTGCACCGCTGTCGAAGGAATTGCAGAATGAAATCAGCAAAAAGCTAAATTGCGAGATTCTACAAGGCTGGGGTATGACTGAGGTAACATGCGGGGCGATACATGTGCCTGGAGGAACCATCGATGAGTGAGTCAGCCCGGGTTCGTTTGGAATCGGAAAGTGCTGACTTTGCGAAGCTCTGGAAGCGTTGGCCAATTAGATCCCAATTGCGAGTGCATGCTTCTCGACGACGATGGTAAGGAAGTACCAGACGGTCAGCCTGGCGAGCTGCACGTACGAGGTCCGAATATTTGCATTGGTTACTGGCGTAATCCACACGCAACTAGGGAGTCAATATCTCCTGATGGCTGGTTGAAGTCTGGTGATGTCGCCATTGTCAAGAATGGTTGGTTCTGGATCGTCGATCGGAAGAAGGTAAGGGTGTTCTGCTCCAACTGCACAGTCTGCAGCTCTGACACATTGTAGGAACTCATCAAAGTTAACGCACTGCAAGTTGCACCTGCTGAGCTCGAGGCCGTGCTGCTCGAATTTGATCCAATAGCTGACGCGGCTGCGGTGGGCATAACGCTCGACGGGCAAGAGTGGCCGCGCGCATACGTTACATTGAAAGACGACTTTAAGGGCAAGACCACCGCAGAGGACATTCACAAGCACATGAAGATCAAGGTGGCAAAACACAAACAGTTGGCGGGTGGGATTGTGTTTGTCGATGAAGTGCCAAAACTCCAATCCGGCAAGATCATGCGAAAGGTTGTCAAGGACTGGGCAAAGAGGGATGCGGAGAAGATGAACGGGCAAGCTAAAGCGAAGCTGTAGATCTGATAGGTGTTTGTAGCGGTATTTCTTGCTTGTACAAATTCCATCCCAAATCACATTGCCTCTACGCGCGTCACAGTCAATGGTATCATTCACAGAGGACCTCATCAGGTGAAGCAAGAGTTCGTGATTGAGAAGACCAGTAAGATCCACCGACAAAGGGCAAAGTCTGTAATCTAAACTATTAGCCTATCTATCTTTCAAAAGTACTTTAGTAGAGTATGTAAGAAACTTATGCATAGCATGTTAAGGATAGCCAGGCCCCACTTTCAACGTACTTGTAGTTTTGGAGCTTTGCCCAGGTAATCGATCTCGAGTTGTCGCGGAGCCTGGTGACCTTTCTTGCTCGGACTAGGTTGCTAGTTTGGTCTCACCGCTCGAGCATGCGCCCGCAGCAAGTAACTTAGTTAAACAAGACAGAAGAAACGCGGCCATATTGTTCGACGAGAACAGAGTTCATTTTCGTACAACCACAAAATGCAAGCACTGAATAGCACCTCTTGTGGCTCATTGATTTGTGTATGCTCCGCCAAACGCGGCTAGTGCCTCCCTACGATTCGCGTGGAGCCCCGCCCGCTCTTTCAAGGTTGAACTTTTCCGCCCTTCCACTCGCCACACACCACTGAGGCTGCACTCTCGGCCTCCTACGACTGTGTATGTATCTCCTGAGTCGTGTCGGAAGCGCGTGCCCAGCCCAAACTCCGCTTGACATGTCCCGCATCCTGTCGGCCGCCATGCACCAACCGGAGTGGGAGGAGATCCATTGGTGGCACATGGTCGAAAGTTGCTCATGTTGAGCTCCGAGGGACGGTTAAACACACCAGGACGTCTTGATCTGTTTGCCGCGGTGGTGAGATGAATATCGCCTCCTCTCTCTTCGATTGCGTTGATTTGAAAGGTGCTTGTGTCTTATAAGTCCAGATCTACGAATTGCAAGGCTGCGGTTCTTTACCTTGCTTTCTCCCACTTGGATTATCCCCAACACACTATCACCGTCTTTGCGGTCTTTTCAAGGTTACTACAGTGACAAGCCAGCCCGATAGCATACGAAGTTGCTTCAGGGCATACTAAACGCAAATCCAAACACCTTCGTATGGGCGAATTCATCATGCCGTCCGAGACGTCTAACGGCGCCAATGGAGTGCATGGGCATGACCACCACTATGACTACCCACCAACGCATGTCGATGGCCCATACAGGATCCTCGACCAGTACCATTCGAAGCCAACCAAGATCCGAGTTGCCTGCGCAGGTGCTGGTGCATCGGGCCTCTGCCTAGCTTACAAGATGGAGAAGATACTTGAGCCAGGGTCTTGGGAGCTCACATTATACGAGAAGAACCCGCAATTTGGAGGAACATGGTACGAGAACACGTATCCTGGTGTTGCTTGCGACATCCCATCACACGACTACAACTTTACCTGGGACCCGAACCCGGATTGGTCGCACTTTTTCGCGGCAGGCAAAGAGATCCAAGGATACTTCGAGGGGTTTGCGGAAAGGCATGGTAGGACGATCCAAATACGTAGGGCTTGCAGGTCGCTGACGAAACACTAGGAAGCAAAAGGTACATGCAGCTCAACAGCAAAATCACCGAGGCAAACTGGAACAACGACGATGGATGCTGGAATCTCACAATTCGCAACCCAAAGACAGGGGCAATGAGGAAAGACTGGGCACACGTTTTCATCAATGGCACAGGTGAGATAGGCTCAAGATATCTAGCGATAATGGAGGCTGACGATGTCCACAGGCATCCTGAATAACTGGAAGTGGCCCGACATTGAGGGTCTGCACGACTTCAAAGGCCCTTTGCTTCATTCAGCATGCTGGAATCACGACGTCAACTTCGAAGGCATCACTACCGGTGTCATCGGTGTCGGCTCGACGAGTGTACAAATTACCCCACAATTGCAGAAAATGTGCAAGGAGGTGCAAGTGTACATGCGCAGTCCAACGTGGATATCGCCACCATTTGGTGCTGGAGCGCTTACTGATGATCTCCAAAAGGGCGAAGATGTCGACCCAGGGCAACGGCAGTACACATTTACTGAGGAGGACAAGCAAAGGTTCCGCGACGACCCTGAGTATCACCTACAGTTTAGGAAGAAGATTGAGGCGGAGATTAACAGCTTGTTTGGCATGTATCAGCAGAACTCGGAGCTGTCGAACCAATTCAAGGACGTCATAACCAAGGAGATGCACCGGAGAATGGGGCCTGGTCACGAAGACCTGAAGAAGTTCATGATTCCCAAGTGGTCAGTCGGCTGTCGGCGAATCTCACCAGGCGATGGTTTCCTCGAAGCACTGGTACAGGACAACGTCAAGACAGTTTTTAGCGGCATCAAGCGGGTAGTACCCGAGGGCATTGAGACTGTGGACGGCCAGCTACATAAGATGGATGCGCTTGTGTGTGCGACCGGGTTCCAGGTAGCCTTTCAGCCTGCCTTCACCGTGCGAAATGGCGAAGGTGTCTCGATCAAGGAAGACTGGACACAGGGTCCAAATCTCTACATGGGCGTCTCGGCCCCCAGATTTCCCAACTACTACACGATCGTCGGCCCCGGCGCTACATGGAGCAACGGCACACTTCTGCCATCCATCGAGACCACGATCGAATACTCCATTCAGTGCATGAAGAAGATGCAGACGGAAGGCATAAAAGCCATGGCCGTAAAGCAAGACGCTCTCGATGCGATCTACGCTCACTTCGACGAATACCACAAGACTACCGTGTGGCAAGAGGAGTGTCGCAGTTGGTTCAAAGATGGTCAGACCAAGAACCGGATCTATCTATGGCCAGGTGCGGTAAGTAAAATTATTCCCAACCATTTTGGACTGCATGATACCCCGCTCTGATGCCAGCAGTACTGACTCGTGGTTACCATGCAGACGATCCATTTCCTCAAGTCCATCAAGACCCCGCGCTGGGAAGACTATGACTACACCTACCGTTACAAGAATCGATTTGCATACCTGGGCAATGGCGACGTGAAGGCTACAGCTACGAGGGACGTCATGGGATTGAGCCCCTACATTCGCAATACAGACCACGAGTGGAGTGTCGAATAATTGGTACAAGGTACTTTTGGCGTTGAGACGAGGTTGGTCAAGAGATGTATATCGATTACGAGAGTGCTCTTGTGTTATGTGTCAAGCTTCAGGACTCCTGCACCGAACGCCACAGTGGGTGACGCAACAAATTCACGCGCTTGCGTACGGCCACCAACAAGGGCGGATCTCAGGTCTTCGCATGTAGTTCCAATATTCCGCATATTGCTCCAATTTTTGAATGGCACAATATTTCTAACAGAAACCATTGCATTGAGGTACTGACATTCATCATTTACCAGTGATTGCAACACCAGCGGCGCTGGAAGCACATTTCGCTGGTTTGACCGGTGTAGGAAGCATGTCTGCGATGGCTTGCATAAACCAGAGGCATCGTCGCTCGTAGCCTTCTTGCTCGGCTCCGACACTCCGGAGGCAGCCAATCACAGCTGCCAAGGCAGATCGTAGCTCGACCCCTCTCCAAAACACGATTCACTTCGTTCGATCTAACCTTTTTCATCAACGCAAATGATTCAGAACAACCTCCAGAACCATGGCGGAGAAAGACGCCACCAGCTGCTGCGATCTCCTCATTGGTGACCAGGGGTCTCCATATGCCCCAGATTTCTCAGCCGACCTCCTGACTTCTCCACGCAGCCCCGGTGACCTTGTGCTCGAAGCGATGCTCATGCATACCGTAGCCAACCAAGTCTTTCTAGTTCCACAGCGACGTCAGCTCCTGACTTGCTTCGACGATAGAAGGCGTGGGTCTCTGCAGGCATGGGCGATGACTGTTGCGACGGGCCAATCATCAGACGCCTTTCAACGCCTCCGTCATTCGGATCCTTCGTCGGCAAGAGCACCGAGAGTCGGCGTTGATGGCTCTATGAAAGGGCTCAACAATGCATCAAAACGAGCCATCCAAGCCGCGTCTTTGTTTGGGTACCCTTCCAATTGCGGGGCCCCACCTCCACGAGAGCGCCGCCAACTAGTGACATTTGAAGGCCTAAATGTCGGAACTAGGGGTGGCGCGACTGGGACGTGGGCTGTTGCGGACCCTGAGGACAATATAGTTCGGATGTTTGCCGTGTGCTGCCGCTGGGCATTGTTCTTCTCCCCGCATTCTTGTTGTGTCTGTTCCAGGTTGAAGAATCCTCGTATGAAGCTTGTCGTTCACTCGTAGCGAACACTCGTACAGAATGACCACCGAATCTAGACAGGCCATGGCCAACGCAAAAGACCAACAGAAAGAAGCATCCCTGGACGGCAAGGAAGAGCAACACAACACTGCAGACAAAAGTTCAAATGTCAAAGAGAAGTCATCGAAACCACGACACAGAGCATCGGTCGCATGTGCGTCATGCCGAGACCGTCGTATCCGGTGTGTTGTTCCAGCAGGCGACAAAGAGTGCACGCAGTGTAAACGATCTGGCGTAGAGTGTGTGATCAAAAACGACGACGAACGCCGAAGGTGAGTCGCGCCTGTTGCTCGTAGTTGCTTGCAAGTAGTATATCCATGCCCAGGATTGACAGCAGTATAGGCCTATATCACGAGCATACATGTGCTCATTGACGGATCGAGTAGCTTTACTTGAAGGCATGTTGAAGGAAAAGGGCGAAGACCTACCACCAGCGAACCATCCTCCGAAAACGCGCCACGAGAACCAACGAAACCAAGATAACTCACCAAACCGCCGAGCCATGAACGACCAAGCCTCACATCAAAATCAAGAGCAATCGAGCCCCGGCAGCCAACCATCGCCACAGGATGAATACCCATACCCCGATTTCGAGCAGCCAGAGCTCAATGAGAGTCCAGCGGATAGCACAGGCTCGCCGTCAATGCTGCCGCCTCCAAAGAAAGATGGGATGGTGAACAGACTACTGTCAACGCGCGGCCACCTAAGCTTTGATCAGCTAAATGGGCGCCTGCGATACTTTGGCCCTACAACGAATTGTCACGTACACTCGGAATTTGGCAATCCCATGGAGTCGGCGCACGAGCAATCCGAACAGGCTCGGAGGGCGGACAAGATCATTCGCTCTCTGCCATTGGAGACATACGATTACCTCATGGGACTATTCTGGCAGTGCTACAACCCCGTCATCCATGTTCTGCACCAGGAAGCTTTCAACGAAGACCGTGATATGGGACGCACTCAGTTCTACTCCGGTTTTTTACACGTCTGTGTTCTGGCCATGGGCTTCAGGTACGCAGACAAGGACAGAATGGACATCAAGAAGATCTCTCTACCGCATGCGCAGTGGGAGAGCACGATGCATCGAGAAGCAAAGTACATGCTCGACCAGGAGCTAGAACGACCAGGTGGTATCCCTTCGGTCGTCGCGTTGCTGCTTCTCGGAGACCTGGAGTGCGGTGTTGGACGTGACAATGTGGGCTGGCTCTACGGAGGCATGGCTGTAAGGCTTGCGTTCGACATTGGGTAAGCTCATGCTGAAACATGCTCATGTATGGACTCGCATGACTAATTGAATGTCCAGGCTACACCTCGATACGCGGCTCTCTGGGCTGCCGCAGCGGGAGGTTGAGATAAGACAGATGACGTTGTGGGCCTGCGTGATCTACGACAAGTACGTTCAATACTTACATTCGTTGCGAAATCTGGCTGAACTGATCATTCAGATACTGGGCTCTCTTTCTCGGCCGTCCAACAAGTATGAAGTCTTCCGATCTCGAGATATATCACTTGTCCAAGCAATTTGAGCGGCTCGGCACATGCCGACCAGCAGGCGTAGAAAAGAGCATGGAAACGATGATCTACGAGGCACTGATCGATCTGATGGAGCTAGCTGGGAAGATCACAGAAAACATGGACCCCCATTCGAAGAACCCAGATTCAGCCATCGATCGCAACCAATACATGCGTATGGCGGCCCTTGACCGCGAATTCAGTAGCTGGTATGCTCGGCTTCCTGAACAACTTCGATGGTCACCGAACAATATCGCTACAGCGCCGTTCTCCTTTTTTCTGTTGCACCAGCAATATCACGCCAGCCTCATTCTGTTGCACCGGCCCTTCGCTCTCTATGAGGATCAAAGCAACGGTGAACAGGTAAGACTTGAATGTACAAACTGCATGCGAGACAAAGCTGACTTCCTTCCTCCGCCTCTCTAGTCACCTGGACCAGACGACCACTTCTCAACACTCAGTCGAACCGTGTGCACCAAACACGCGATCCGCGTTGCGAGGATATACTGGCAACACCGCCAACGCTTCGACACCAAACAAATATTCGTTACAGGCATGCAACACGCCGGCACAGCCGCCACCGCCCTCGTCGCCGCCCTGGCATTCATCAAAGACGCAAACGACCGCAACAACAACATGCAGTACCTCGAGTGCCTATCCGCCGCCCTCACAGACATGGCATACACCTTCCAGCCCGCAGAGCGCATGTCTACCGTTCTTCGCGCCGTTATGGTCGAACTGCGTGGCGGCCCGGAACCACACCAATTCAAGCTCTACAAGCCTAAATCCGCGGTTGTGCCCGCGCGGCGTGGAAGTACGATTGATATGGACGAAGCGGAAAGTCAGGCGTGGAAGAAACGCCAAACGAATCGTCCAAGGGCGGGGACGGGCTCGAGTCTCAGGAAAGCAAGAACAAATAGTATGAGCACGACGATGAGCATGCCCATTGATCAGCATGGACTAAGTATCAAACCGCCGCCTCCACCGCGCTTTGACGACACGGATCGCGCGGACGGATATATCATGGTCACGCCCCGTTCGGAAATCAGTACTTGGCCCGGCCTCTCCGAACCCCCCGAATTATCACACTCCCTGAATACTCCAATGTCCACCACAAACAATCGCAACAGCGGGGCATGGATGGGCGCCGAATTCGACGCCAATGACTCGATTAGTCAGCTTGCGAATGTGCATTTCCCTGAGATGGGCGCGTTTGACGCGGATGCAGGAGGTGTGGAGGGCATGACGAATCTGGACTTTATGAGTCTTGGGGAGGGCGGGGATTGGGGGTTGGGGAAGGAGTGGAGTGCGGCGGGGGGAAGTGATCTTGATGGGTTTCCGCCGCAGGGTCAGAATCCGTTCACGCAGGGGTTAGGGTTTGGGAATGGATGAAGGACTTTTGTTTCGGCGTTATATGGATGGGGTGGGGATTATGGTGTTTTGAAGGGGAGCATAATGGAGTCCGTGACTTTGGGGTAAACATGTGTTGAACTCAACGTAGCCTGGAGGTTTACACAATGGTAATGCGGTTTCGGGAATACGAAATATGCAATACAAGATACAAACAAATCAATCAACCCACACCCCCAAACTACACAAAAACAAACATGCTAATCCCCAAAAACAACAACTCTTCCCCGTTTCTAAGCCGCCACTGCGGCCTCCAGCAACTTAACATGCTGCTCAGGATGCGTCTTCTCAACATTACTCTTCGCCACCTTCTTCATCATGAAATTCGCATCGATATCCACATCCTCCGTCAACAACCCATCCGCAACACGCCACTTCCCAGCAATAGTCAGCGTACCGACAGGTGGCTTCGCGTTAACCAGGGAGTCGACGCCAGTGGGCACGTTGGTGAGTGTGAGTTTGTATGTGGTCTGTGGGGTATTAGCTGAAGAATTGGGATTGGGGGTGGCATGGGATGCATACTTGTCCGATGGGCTTGCGGTCTGTGATTGAGTATGTGGCTTGTGTGTTTTTGTCGCCGGACTCGAAGGTGGAGGAAATTAGTGCTGGGCAGAGGGTTTTGATCATGAGGTCGTGGTTGTGTAGGGCTGCGATGACGACGGAGGGGGAGGTGGAGTTTATGGGGGTGGAGATGTGGGAGGTAGGCATTTTGGAGTTTGTTCGAGTACTTTGGGTGAAGAAGGACTTGTTTGGTGGTTGTGTTGCGGTGTGAATGCTTGCTGTTGATGAGAATATTGCGAGTCGATACTGAGCCAAATTCCGAGGACGTATTGGTCTTATATCCTGAGCTCATACCCATTCTGACTCCGTGGTCCGTATTTAAACTACTCGTCCAAACGTCAAGACATGCCTCTTACATGCATGTCACAGCATATACCCCAGCTTAAGCCACGCATACAGGCCAAGATCTTGTACTACACCGACGATTGCGTAGGATATCGCTGCAGAGTCGGACGATCGTTCGCCAGTCCAGCGTCCAAAATAGTAGTCAGCGAAACACAAGCATGACCGTGCCTTGGTACACGACTAGTGGTGGGACAGGTAGACCCTGAGGAATGCCGCATTAAGGTAATATGGGGGTGGCTGAGGCATTCGAGTGTCATTTAGCAGGATTTATGAGTCGTTTAAGCTGCTGTTAGTTATGATCTGACGTGCCTAAAGTATATTTTGCTCGATAGACAGATCTGCGCTGTCCTGTACGGTCCAATGTTGCGGCCTCTACTTCCCATCTTTCCGTGATTAAACCATGCACAGCGCTGAAATACGTCGACATATTGATGCCGCGCGGGTCTCCAGATGTCGATTCGACGTTTCTTTGTTGTTTTACGCAGAAGCGGAGGTGGATGTGGTGGAGCGGATGTTTCGCGACCACGGCGCGAAGTGGAGAGCCGGAACAACGCTAGCGAATAAGCTCATCTCACGAGCCTCATGTTTCGACCATGATTGTGAGGCAATAGTAAACTGTTTGGGATATTTATAGATGTGGTAGGCGAATTGAGTCGATCTGTAGCTACGCCTGAGGTTTACATGTGTGATTGCACTTTCAGAAGTGGGTAAAGATGGGGAAAAAAGGGTGTAAAGTGGTTATAGCAAAGGAGCTACCAATTATCCAATCTGTATCTCAGGGTATCAATCCGTATCCAAGAACCAACGCCAAAGGCGATCCAAGTTACTAATCAACGCCAAAAGCAGTTCAGATCATACAGTGATAGGCGGCGATCCATAGAACATCCAGTCCAAGTCTTCGTCGTCAAAGAACGAAGCGGCGTCCTGCGTCGACAAAGCAAAGTCATCGAAGCTGTCCTTCTTCGCCAAAGTCTTCGGCATAGCAGCTGATCTCGCAGTATGCACAAATGCCTTCTTGGCTGGTGGCTGCGCACGCACCGTGGGAGGCGTATTGGCCTTCCTCTTGAACATCTTGGGGTGGTGGTCTGGCACAGAGCGAGGCATTTGGGATGGCGTGATTGCGCTGAGGTCAAGAGGGGCCGCGGTCAGTCTTGTCTTCTTTGGTGGAAGCGTAGACGGCGTTGATACTCTTGAGCTCTTGTCCTTGACCATTTGTCGAGGCTGATTGGGCTGATGCATCGTAGAAAGAGGCTGCTTTGGCGTAGGCTGCTGTGGTGCATGAGGTAACTTAGCAGGAGGAAGCGAAGGCTTGGGCCTGGTCAGGGTTGCACTGGTGTTTGTGAGCGACGACTTGTGCAGTACCGGTACACTGACATCCTCCAGATCGTCCATCGAGAAGTCAAGGTCTTGTGTCGAAAGCGGAGGGAGACTTTGCGCGATTGATGGTGATGCCTTGGCTGGTGGAGGTAGCCTAGAAGGAGACGCCGTCTCTGAGGACAGCTCACGCGCTATCTGTGTCCCGCTCTCTAGAAAGTCGTCCCAGCCATCCAACATGACGGCCTTCGATGGGGCGGATGGTAGGGAGACCAAGAAAGGTGGAGCTGACTTGAACGCAGGAAGACCAGGTGTCTTGGAATTGAGACGCTGATTCGATGCTGATCTAGCAGTCGGCGTTGCAAACGATCTCTTCAGTAAGCTGGATGCTTTTGGCTGGACAGGCAGTGCAGGCAACTTGAAACCTGTCTGTGTTGTGACTCGAGGAGCGCAAGGAGGGACGTAGTCGGCTGCTATACGTATAGGGAACTGTATGCGCTGAAACGGGTATGCATCATCGTTCCTATACTTGGCTTGAAAAGGTATGCGAGTGAGGAAAGTGGTGGTGCGCTCAAGTTGACCATTGAGGACCAGGCACTCCAGCCGGTTGCTCTCAACTCGTAGTACTCGGAGATGCTGGCTCTTAGACAGCTGACTGCTCGTGTTCAAGTCGCGAAGAACGCTGACCACACTTCCGACTTTGATGCGCAGTCGGTGTGGCGGGAGGCCCAGAGGGTTCAGCTTGTGGAGGAGACCAGGCGCAGGTTTCCAGTCCGGGAGCTTCATCGATATGTCTTGCGACAGAAGCTCGACCAAAGGCTCTGGTAACTTGTCCAGTATGCTCTCGACTGCCTTGTTGATGGGCCCATGCAGACGTATGTAGTCGGTGTCGTTTGTAGGATAGGGTGGTTGTGCGGTAGAAGGGGCAGGCGCGGGCGGGGGCTGTGGTTCGAAGTCGGGTGCTTCTATCGGATCCGACATGACTAGATCATGTGCCTCGAGAAGTGTGTCGTCGTCTAGGTCGTCGTCGGCGTACTGCTCGCCACAGGAGATGTTTATCTGGGGTAGGTCCAGCGCAAGCTCGTCGCCCTCGTCATCGTCGTCCCAGGGTTCTTTGTCGGCCACTTGCACGATCGCTTCCAGCTTCTTGGAAAGTTCCGCCTCCTTTCTGCGCTGCTCGTCCTCCTTGCGCTTCTTCAGCTCCACCACGAAGGCCTCCATGCCTTTCTTCATCTGCGCCTGCGTGTGGCTGTATCCGATCAGCTGTGTGGCCAGGCCGACACCGGTCTGCTTGCGCGCAGCGGCTTCCTTCGCCTCCTTCTCCTCGCGCTTTTTCTTTGCGGCTTTGCGCCGCTCTTCGGCGTCGCGCAAGCGGGCAGCGCGCGAGTCCAGTTGATGTCCGCGCTCGAGCTGCTTTTGCTGTTGCTCGGACATGCGGGGCCCATTCTGCTTAAAGTGCTTCTTTACTTCATTTGAAGTTTGCGCAATGCGTAGTGGCGTGGGTGGCATGTCGATGTGAGATGGCGCATCGCGGGGTGACGATGCTGGTACGTGGCGTGGCCGCAGGAAAGGGCAGCGCGGATCAAACACGCAAGCACATGACCATATTATGTAAGCGCAGCCAATTCTCCAACCTCCACGACCATGGCCGCACCAACACATTCGACACTCATCTCCCAATTCCGTCCCATCCGTATTCGATGACCAACCTTGCTTGTGCGGCTGGCCAGCATTCAGATAGACCGCTCCCTTTGATAGTGCAGCAGCCGCTCCATCTCAATTGCGGGGGTGCCTGCAGCATGACTCGCAACGCGACCTGGAGACAAGCATCCGAGCATCCGATTGACTCTCACATCACGGCACACCTTCTTGCTCGCGTCGACGGGTCCCGCGTTATGCGGGGTGTACAGCGTGCATGAACCCAATGAAGCTATCCACATCAATGCAGTACTCGAATGCTCGTGAATAATGGCTTCATAAATGCGCCTCGAGCATTTTACTCCAATCGCACAGCAACATGGCATTCACTCTCAAAGGCGTAGCATATGTGACAGGCGCCGGCTCTGGTGTGTACTAACGAACGACCCATACAACTCAACTAACAATCCAGGCATCGGCCAATACACTGTCTACTCCTTGGCACGACAAGGCGTGCGCCAATTCGCTCTCCTCGACCGAGCCTCCATGAGCAGCACAGTTACCGAGCTCAAGAAAATCGCCCCAGATGTTTCCATCAAGCAATTCGAGCTGGACGTCACCAACGAAAAAGCCGTCGACGACAGCATAACCCAAACGGTCAAAGAATTTGGCCGCCTCGACTACGCCGTCAACAACGCCGGCATAGGCGGCGACATGACCACCACAGACCAGAACACGCGCAACGACTTCGAGAAGGTCATGGCTGTCAACACCACAGCAGTCTGGATGTGCCAGCGCGCACAAGTCCGTCAGATGCTCAAGCAAGAGAAACTCAACAATTCGTATCGCTCGTACCGCGGTTCAATTGTGAATGTTGCGTCCATGTACGGACTCGTCGCACCGCCCCTCAATGTGCCTGCCACGGCATATGCGACGAGCAAGCACGCGGTTGTTGGTCTTACCAGAGCAGATGCACTTGCGTATGCGTCAAGGGGGGTCAAGATCAATGCCATTGCGCCGGGCTATGTTATGACGCCGTTAGTTCAGAAGCATATGAGTCAGGGAGACATGATGGAGACGGAAAGGTTGAAGGTGCCAGTTCATAGGTACTCAGAGATGGAGGAGATTGGGGACTGTATTGCGTTCTTGCATAGCGAGGCAGCGAGTTATATGGTGGGGTCGACGCTGGTGGCTGATGGTGGTTATACCATAGTTTAGTTGAATACATCTAGAAGTCCTATTTCATCCCACAAAGTCTGCTCTCCATTGACAGCGTTCTTTCCTTCTTGCACCACGAACACTATCTCGATGGCTCCCGACTCACCACCAGCGCTACGGTGACACATCGGCTCATCTGGCGCGCATTCGCATGCAACGTCTCAACGGCGTACCGATCCAGACTCTCAACGATTCAAACACGTCCAGAAGCACACACTAGATGACTCTGCAAGATGTCACTAAAGCCTTGAGGCGGCTGACCGTCTTCTGGAAGACCTTTCCCAGGTGGCGTGATTGGCCTGCGCCATGAATCGCCCAGCAACCTGGCTCCATGCTAGCTCCAAAACCCCAGGTTTGAAGCGTGACTCGAGATGTGGAGAAGGATGTCTAAGCATGACTTTTGTGAAGCGTTGTACGCGTGTGGGTTTGCTTTAAGAGTGCTGGAGTCGTGGCACTGATATTCTGTACCCGTCTTCCTGCTCTTGCTTGTCTTGCTCCATCATTGTCATACAATCATCGTTATATACCCATTGCTACCATGGCAGACGGCTTCATTGTCCCTTCTTCCTCTCGCCCAGAGTCAGATGCTCAGCACCGGCTCAAAGGCCCCATCCACGCACAGCGCCATGTCCGCATCATCTGCATCGGAGCCGGCGCATCAGGGCTGCTGATGGCGTACAAGCTGCAAAAGCACTTCCAAAACTTCAGTCTGCAGGTGTACGAGAAGAACTCGGAGGTGTCGGGGACGTGGTTCGAGAACCGGTATCCGGGGTGAGTTCCGATAAGGTGCTGATGGCGCCGCGATCCTTTCGGAAGCGACGGTCGGCTAATAACACCCCAACAGATGCGCATGCGACGTCCCATCTCACAACTACACATGGTCGTTTGAGCCCAAGCTTGACTGGTCCGCTGTGTACGCGAGCTCGAAAGAGATTTTCGCGTACTTCAATGACTTTGCGAGAAAGTATGGGCTGCACAAGTATGTTAAGACGCGGCACCAGGTTGGCGGCGCGACGTGGAACAAGCAGAAGGGCGGATACGATGTGCAGATCAAGAATCTTGAGAGCGGACAGGTTGTGAATGATCATTGCGATATTCTTGTCAATGCTTCTGGTATCTTGAACAACTGGCAATGGCCTGCGATTCCTGGCATCGACAAGTACAAGGGCACGCTTCTGCACACTGCGAATTGGGACGACAACATCGACCTGACTGGCCGCCACGTCGGTTTGATTGGCAATGGGTAGGTCATTCTCTGAACCCATCAACTGTAACATACTAATTCCACCAGCTCTTCCGGCATCCAAGTCCTCCCCACAATCCAACCACACGTCAAAAAAGTAACAACCTTCATCCGCGAACCCACATGGGTCTCTCCCGTACAAGGCCTCGAACAACACGTCTTCAGTGCACAAGAAAAGACCGAATTCGCCACCAAACCCGGCGCACTCACCGACTACCGCCGGGGCATCGAGCGCGGCCTCAACGGTCAATTCGGCATCTTCCTCAAGAACACAAATGTCAACGCCGACACCGAAGCCTACTTTCGCCAGCAGATGGCCGAGAAGCTCCACAACCCGTACCTCGAAGAAAA
>Ga0265798_10001181_pt1 | contig 41359 bp, 39 predicted proteins | sample P3T30metagenome_FD_192430 | JGI IMG/M metagenome (GOLD analysis project Ga0265798, IMG submission 192430) | Plant litter microbial communities from East Loma Ridge, Irvine, California - P3 T30 | ecosystem: Environmental > Terrestrial > Plant litter > Unclassified | place: USA: California... | reverse complement strand
TGCTTTCGTGCGTTTTCTCCATCTTTTGGCCCATCGGACAAACGTAATAATCTTCCTCCCCGTTGTAATGCAGATTTTCTTTACTGAAGGTTTTGTGTTTCGCCTGATAACGGGCATTGTGCTCTTTATCGAACGTATTGTATTTTACAAACGGAGTAATGTTTTTCTGTTCTAATAATTCGTAATTCTGCTCGCTTCCGTAACCTGCATCGGCAGTGAGTTCTTTCAGCTCATTCATCCTGTTTTCACCATATAATTTCTCGAAATTTCCCAAATGATGTTTCAATGTATTGAAGTCGTTGGTCTCCTGATGAACCGTATAGTTTAAAATAAATTGGTTCTCGGTGGAAATCTGAGCATTATAGGCAGGTTTTAGCTGCCCGTTATGCATATGATCATCCTTTAACCTCATAAAAGTAGCATCTTCATCGGTCTTGCTGTAGGAATTACGCGCTCCCAGGATTGCTTCCTGGCCTTCGTATTTACCGAGGTTTTTCTCAAAATTGTTTTTAATGTAATTCAGTTTGGCTTTGGCTTTCTTGTCGGAATCAGTTTTCCCGTCGCTGCCTTTTAATTTGGCATTGATATTTTCTACGGTCTGCCGTATTTTTTCTTTGCTGATTTCTTTAAAGTCCGGTGGTTCCGGGTCTTTGTCTTCTTCCCGGGCAACACTTTGGGCGTATTTCCAAAGTTCCTCCAGCTGGCGGAGCATTTTTTCTTTGTTGGTTTTAATGGCATTTGCCCAAACAAATGTGTAGCGGTTTGCCTGTGCTTCGATCTTGGTTCCGTCCACAAAAACCTGTCTCAAACTTACCAGACCTTCTTCTGCCAAAAGTAAAACCACCTGCGAGAAAATATCTTTAAAAGCCGCTTCAAGCTTGTGAGCACGAAATCTGTTCACGGTATTATGATCCACGATGCTCATATTGGAGAGCCACATAAAGTTGATGTTTTCGCGAAGCGCTTTTTCGATTTTCCGGGAGGAATAAATGTTGTTCATATAGGCAAAAACCATCACCTTGAGCATCATTACGGGATGGTAACTGGGATTTCCTTCTTTGCTGTAGGCTTTTAAAAGCGGTTCTATATTGATCCTCTCCAGAATATCATTGACGATCCGAACCGGGTGATTCCCGGGAATCAACTCCTCAAAACTATACGGAAACAACACAGTCTGATTTTGGTTATAATGTTTGAAATTCATACACAAATATCTGATTATCAGATATAAATATACGAAAAACCAAAATAATAACCAAAAAAAATCCGCCTCAGTTGTGAGACGGATTCTTCCTTTTTTTTACAAAATATTTAAATAGAATCTCAATTTTATTATGTATGAAAACGAAAACTCTTATAATACTACACTTATTTTAAGTCAACTAATGTATAATATTTTCCCTTCTTCCAAATATTCCAAATATTCTCAATAGGTTTTGGTAGAAATCCTAGAAAGGCTTTTACTGTTTCATCCAATGCTACTTTGCCTATTCCTTTTAAACTTACAAGGGTATTATTATTTCCTTTTTTTGATTGCTGTATTAATGCCTCGATAATTTCATTTGGGCTATCAATTATTTTATCAGAAATCATTTCGTCAATTTTAAAAACAATACAATTTCTGAATTCCATTTTTTTATCTAAAACTATTATTTCAGTTCCTCCAGAATATGTCCAAGTAGTTTCATTTTCCAATTCTGTGACAAATTTTGCGAAAAAATTTTGACTGAAAGCCCAAGGAATTCTATCGGAATTATGAAGTAAGCTAATATTTAAATTTTCCATATCAGGAGCAATCTCTTCATTCCAATATGCACCGTAACCTGCACAATAAAAGTGTAAATTTTCTCCACTCCTTTGATTAAGATATTCCAGTCTTTGAATTATGTCATCAAATCCTTTTTTATGAAATTTTGGAGCGAGTAAAATGCAGCCCATCGCATCGTTAGTAGTATTTTTATGATGCTTTACAGATTCAAGATTTGGAGCGTCTATCATATTTTCTTATTTTATAAAATGTGTGATAACGGATAGCACAGGTTTATAGCCCTTTGTATAATTGTCCGTCTTTTGATAATTTGGTTATGTCTAGTGGCTTAACGTTTGTCAAGTCTGATTTGAATTTCACATCAGAAACTCGCTGAGGAATATTAATTCTTTCCACTTTAGAAATATCTTGATGTCTATAAAATCGTAAAGAATTTTTAGCTAGTTCGAAGTCGTATCTTATCTTCGTTGTCTGTTCAAATGTATTACCAAGCGTCTTTGATACGACTATGTAAATCTTTTCTTTTAATTCATTTTCTGTAATTCTGTTAGCTATTTTTTCTAACAAATCCAATACGTTCAAACCGGTTGAAATTTGTTTTGTGAAAACTGAAACGATAATTACTTGACTATCATTTGTCGGATTTAATTGCTCAGCAGAAAAAATGTGAGTTCTCTCCAAAGTGCTACTACTTTTGACCTCTAATTTTTCGCTGTCAGCATTAAAATCAAACTTTTCTTCTGGTATGCTGTGCCAATAATTTATTAATGTTTCAGGATCTTTACTTTGTTCAATTAGGATAAGTTCTGCCCAAAGTCCTTGAATTGTTTTGGTTGGAGTTTCTGTTAATGACCTAAAAATTTCAACGAAATTTTTAAATGTTTCAAAAACTTCCTTTTGAGTTGGATTTTTTGAAAGTGAATTTAAAAGTGATTGTGCAATTCCAAGAAAATAGTTTTGTAATGTTTCTTCATTGCTTTTAAATACGATTACAGAGTAATTGTTAATTTTGGATTTTCCATTTTCCGAAACTTTACATTCAAGATTATGTGTAAGTTCAATATACTTTAGCTTGATGTTTTTTTGTGATAAATGAGTTTGGTCAAATTTTGAGGAAATTAATATTACTGGAAATCCAAGAAAGTTTACTCCAATTTTAGCAAATGGAAAATCACTCAATGCAGTAGCATTGAATAATTTGGAATTTTCCGTTTGCGGAATTTCTATCTCTAGAAAAACATTTATCAAACTCATATATTGTCAGGCTGTCTAATGATATCTTTTCCTATTGTTTCAGGTATCCAAATGGCAAGACTTACCAAATCATTGTAAATTACATTTCCATTTTCATCTAAAATGGGATTACCACTGACGTCAGTAAGATTTAACCTGTGAATCTGTATTGTAACCTTATCTTGATTTTTAATGTTTCTGTCTCCAATGTAAACTTCGCCTTTTCTTAATCTACCATTTGAAGTAGGTTGTTCCCCTTGAAAAAGTTGCTGAATATTGTCGTTTTGGTTTAATCTACGTTGTCTTATCGTTTGAACGACTGAATTGTTTTCAACTTTTGAACTAATCAAATAAACCAAGCAAGTTTCATTCGGATTGTCTTGTAAGTACGAATTTATCAATCCTCTTAAACTTGAATAAGTTTGGCTATCTGTTTCTCTTGTGAATTTTAATCTATTCAAAAGTTGTTTTAAACTTTCTTCAAGTGGTAATTCTGCTTCTAAATGCCTTTGTAAATCTGTTCTTTCAGCGTGCCCTTGATTTGTCGCAAAACTATTGATATGATTTTTGGTGAAATCTGAAACAACTAACTTATTATACGGTATTAAATTTTCTGTATCGTGTGGCGCTCCAACAATAAACCATTCTTGTCCAAAATAATCTCTATCAATATCATTATATAAGACATTTGGTCTTGTTAGTCGTAACATTTGGTCTAAAACAGCTTCTCTGTCCCATTCATTTAAATGTTTGTTATTTACATCAAATTCCTCTAATCTTTGCCTAACGTCTTCTTCGTGTTCAATAATTGCTCTAAAAGCTTCAATGTTTGGATTATCTAGCCAAACTCGGCAAAAGCCCAAATAAGATCCCTTATAGCCAAAAAATCTTGCTCTCTGTAAAGTTGTATCAACTTGTCCTGTAGCCAATGGTCTTGGCATATAGGAAACGGTTAGTCCCTCAACAGTAAAACCTCTGTCCATAGCTTGACCGCCAACTAAAATATGAGAATAAAAATCACTCCACCGAATTTCAGGCGTTCGTCCACGGCTCGCATTTATTTCCATAATTCTTGTATTTTTTATGGAATGCAAAAGCCTTGTATTAGTAAGGTCTTCAAAAGCTGGTAAATCACTTACAGTTAAATTTAAGTCGTCATAAGCTTCCTTAAACTCCCTCAATAACTCGTTCTTTTCTTCTTCGTCAACTGGGGAATTACTCTGTAAAAGTGTTTTCCAACTTTCACAAACATTTCTAATCCAAGTGAAGTAAATATTTTGAGAATTTGTCAAACGTGATGGATGAACCATCATAGAACGATTTCGTTGGTCTCGCTTTATTTCTCCAGCAACTACTCCCAAGAAAAATATTTTTAAAGAAAATAATAAACTTTCTGGTGGTGCGTGAACAGGATTATGATTAGATGGAATTTCATTATCAGGAATCCGTCTAACTAGATTTGGATTTTGTACAAAAAAAGCATTGCCACCTGTATATCCGTTTCCTGGTGTTAGTAGTTTTATGAAATTTGGCGAAAGCCTATCCATAATGTTAATGAATAAATTGGCTTGTGGCGTTGCTGTATATTGTAAAAATGTATGATGAGGAAATACACTCCTTAATTCATTAATTCTTCTGTATATAGTTGAAACTTCACCTTCATTTACAGCTTCTCCTGCATTTGCATTGGATCTCGCCCTTGTATTTAAACTTGCTTGGTCGCTTTCATCGTCTATAATTAGTGTTGGTACGCCATTTAGATTTAAATCACTTAAAAGATTAGTTAGATTTCTTAAACGGCTACCATTTTTCATAACGGTAATTAACAAAGTTGAGCAATTTTCTCTTGGGAATGTTGGGTCTGCCCATTGATCCAATTTCATCTCAATTGTGTCTCTATCTTCTTGTGTTCCTGCATTTTTTATAATTGTCCATTTACGGTCAAATCTTGTATCAACTCGTAAATCTTTTTTCATTCTTTCAAATGACTGTTCAGAAAGTGGAATAGAAGTTCCTGCAATGATTATTACAATTTGATATAGATTGTCGTTTGCTAAGGCTGCAACGGAAGTAAATGAAAGTGTTTTACCACTTTGAACATATCCAATAACCAAACCTGTTTCTACATTTTGCTGTTCGGTGGGATTACCACACATTTCCAAAATCTTGAACGTTTCGTCAATAACACGGTCTCCTGTCTCATTGATATTTCCTGCATTATCGGTGAACCCTTTATATTTTAATAATCCTTCAATTTCTTCTCCTTGGTAGGGTTGCCATTTTGAATTGTTTGGATTTGTACTTCCTGTTATTTCGATTATTTCTGCCATATCTAACTTTGAGAGATTTTTGTGATTAGTTGATTGAAATTTCTACGAATTTCTCCTTGCGTTTTTGCTCCACTTTCTTTTGCAATTATTTCGGCTAAGCCCATTGCCGCTGCCATTTTTAAAATTGGTTCGATTTTACTGTTTTCCGTTCCTGCATATTCGACCATAAATGGATGTGTTAGAGAGAGACGAATACCAATTTGTTTTACATTCGGCTCTGTTGATGGCTCTTTTATTAAATGCGGGCCAACTTCGAGCAAGTCATTTAATGAAGTGTCATAAGAAAGTTCGATTGAAATGAGCCAATTAATTTTGTTGAAATTTACCCTGAAGGATTTGTAAATTCTTTTCTCTGTTTTAGGCAATTCGATTTCAATTTCACTTTCAACTGTAGGACTTTCAAAAGTTTCTTTTATAGCTTCAGGCGCTTTTTGTTCAAAGTCAGAAATTGTATGACTCAACGCCTTTATACCAGAATTTCTGTAATCAGTATCATTTGCTCTTGCTCTAAATTTTTCAGCTTGTGTTAATAATGGGAAATTTTCGTGTGACAGTTCGTCTTTTAAACATTGCAAAAAAACATCAAGATTTTCATCCCATTGTATTCCTTTCTTTGTAAAAGAAACATCAAATCCTTCTAAATGTAGCTCACCAAAAACTCTTTGAAAACGATAACTATTCGGTGCACCAAAAATAAATTCAGGTCTAAACCCATTATCAAAACTTCCTTCAATTACTCTTCCTCTTCTAAATAAGGCAAAACCCGCTTCTGCTGTTGAGCCCGTTTCTCTAATTCCTACAAAACCCTTAACAGATAAACCATCTTCTAATCCAAAATTAATTTCTCTTTTCCATTTTATTTTTTCTCCATTTGGATCATCATATTTGGGAGCAACGAGAATGTTTGGTTCAGCAAACTGAAGTTCTGTATTGTCAACTATCAATTTTAAAACTCCTTTACGAATAAATTCTCTATAAATACTTGCTAAATGTGATTTTACTTTTCCAAGTCCTTTCCGTCTTGGCATCCTATTTACATTTAGTAGTTCAATAATTGTATAGTGATGATTTTTATCTGTTTCATTTGACGTGAATTCTAATTCTTCAAGTTTGTCCTCAAAGATTTTGTTCATATCAAATTTTATAGTTTTCTCAACCGTTTCATTCAGTGCCTTTGTTCTTACAATCCAGTAATCAGAAAACCAACAAGAAGCTGATTTCATTCCCATCCCAAATTCAGAAAGTCCTGAAGTGTCTGCTGGAATTTCAGCGGCTCTAAAAGCTCGGTTATAGTTTGCTTGTTCTATTCCACCTGCATTATCACGAATTGTGATTTTGTTTTCAGGATCATTAATCTCAATTATTACTTTTAATTGAAAATCATCTCCGTGAAGTTGTTTTAATGCTTTTTCATTTTTCAAATAACTTGCAATAGCGTTGTCTACGAATTCAGCTAAAGCAAACCAAGTTTCATATTCTAAAAATTTCAGAACAGAAAGCATAGAAACATTAGGTCTAATATTTATTTTGTTCTCACTCATAGTGATAAAGTTTGCGTTACTTTATTCCCATTTAAATTTTTTGCCTTTTCTGCAGACAAATTATTTATTGGGTCTATTATTAATTTACTTGCTATTAATTCAACAATATGAGAATTTACTGCGTTACCTAATGCTTTGAAAGCTGCTCCTTCACTTTCAGGCAATTTTATACCTGTTAAAGATTGCAATCTTAAACCTTCTTTTTTTGTTATGTACCTTTTCTCCCAACCAATTATTGGAATTTGTGTATTTGTACAAACTAATGAGGGAAAAAAATCTGCCTTTTTAATTCTTATTCCTGATGCTCTAAATTGTAGTATATAGTCAGTGATTTTTCTTTTATTGTCACCAACATTCCATTCTAACTTTTGCCAACTCTGAGATGGTAATTCGGAAATACGTTTTACCACATCTTCGACAAAACTTTCATTTTCCTTATAAAATTGTCTATTGTATTTTATATATCGTTGTTTCCAATCAGGAAATTTTGTTTCAACTCTTGCATAACTTGGAAGATTTGCCAGTTGTTGTTCTTTAGTCATTCCTTTTAAACTCACACCAAAATTTCCTTTATATTTTGAAAGTTCATTTGCCGAAAGTAGATGAGGAAATTCATCTTCAAAAGGATATGTTGCACCAAACTCCATTCCCCAAATTGGAAACCCAGGGAGTTTCACATTTTTAGGAATTTTAGAAATAAATTCTTGCCAAAGTTTTATACAGTCTTGATTAGCTTTGGGTAGTTTTTTTGCATCCACTGGTTCTAAGTCGATGAATTTATGAATATCAACCTTATCAACTTTCTTTTTATCAACTTCATCAAAACTAAAATGGTCTAGACCAATTCTTGAGCCTACAATAAATATTCTTTTTCTGTGTTGTGGAATTCCAAAGTCTTGTGGCGAATAGATATTATGGTCAACTTTATAACCAATTCTGTCTAATTCACTTTTCATAAACTCCCAAGTTGCTTCGTTATCGTGCTTGGCAATAAATGGCACATTTTCAAGTATGAAAAATGTAGGTTTTCTAAATTCAAGAATTTTCACAATTTCATCAAATAAAGTCCCTCGGGCATCGTCTCTTCCAAGCTGTTTACCTGCTTTTGAGAATGGTTGACAAGGAAAACCTCCGCATAAAATGTCGTGTTCAGGAATAGTTTCAATCTCTTTGTCAACTATTTTTTTTATATCTCCGTGTACTTCAATTCCCCAATTTTTCGTGTAAACTTCTCGCAAAATAGGATCAAGTTCACTAACAAAAACACATTCGTGTCCTAGCTTGTGAAGAGCTTTATGAAAACCGCCAAGTCCTGCGAATAAGTCTATAAATTTCATTATTTATCTATTAAAAAACTCTTAAAGATACACTTTAAACTTTTGTTATTGTCAAAAATTACGACCAATGTTTGAATCAACTTGTAGCTGCACAAAAATTAATCTTTCTAATAAATATAAGCTTATAACGCATTTAAATTCAATATGGTTAATACTATGTCTGCCAATTTTTGCCAATCAAATTTATTTATAAGATTTTCTTAAAAATCGACTTTTTATAATTCTACAAAATTAAATGTAAACTTTGATGGTTTTTTACGGGAATCCGTAATTGAAAAAAAATACAGTATAAAAAAGAATTGTTGCAACTTAATCTTACAACAATATCGTTCTAGAAAATGTGTTAATACCTCATAGGATAAAGTATTGTAAATACAGGGTATTTTAGATTCTCTCAAAATATGCTTCATCTGTTTCAATATTCATTTGCTTTTCTAAATACTTTGCTTGATTGTAAATATAACCGTCATATCCTATACTTTTTAAAATGAGTTTACTTATTATGGTAAATAGTTTTGCTGAAACATAAGTCATATAAAGATTTATTTTTTCTTCATCATTATTTTCATCAGATTTCAGTAATATGTTTCCGTGTAACAAGTCATTTCGGTGTTCAATAATAGCAATGTCGTGAAGAGTTAGCTTTATACTAAGTTGTTCAAAGGGTCTTGTTAGTTTTTCATTATTAGTTAGATGTTCTTTATTTACGGGTTTATTTATCTCGTTCAGTCGCCTTTTTAGTTTTAGAACGGAATCATCACTCAAGGCTTGCTTATTATCATCAATAACTTTGTGAAGATCACCTATAATTTTCTTCTGCAAATCATTGTCAGTTATTGGTTTTTCTAATCCACTTTCTACAATACTTAAATGTTTGGAAAGCTGTTCAATGATTACAGAAAAAGAACTCGGAATAATTAGTAAAGACCTAATTGAAGTTGCCTCTAAAATAACCAAAATTGCAACCGAAAACTCTGATTCAGTATGAATCTTATGTACTAAATTTGATAAGTTATCTAATGATATTCTAGTCAATACTTTTACGAAATTGTCGGCAATTTTTTTATCAATACCTAAATGGGCGTAGGGATTTGTTTTGATTGGACTATACATTCCTTTGATTGTCGGTCTAATATAATTTGTATAGTGGATTTTTTTTGCTGTATCAAATACGAATTTTTCACCACCAACCATAAATCTGTTAATGAAACCAATCGCTTGTTGGATAGAAAAACAAGCGTCAGAAAAGTCTTCATAATTTTGTTCTTGTAAACACTCAAAGATGTAAAATCCTTTTATCTCATTTTTTATCTGAGTAACGTCATATTGCTTTCCATTAAGATTTATACGTAAACAATCATAGAAATATTCAATTCCATTTCTTGAATAAGTAACTGTTTCAAACTCGTTATGAAATGTTTTTATTTCTTTTAAATCAACCGGAAAGAACGCTTTAAATAATCCTATTTCATTAAATTCTTCTGAGTAGAAGCTTTTCAATTCTATTGTTGTTTGAAAATTGACGGATTTGTCTGCCTTTAATTCTGTGCTATCTGATGAACTTCCTAAATTCTTAGTTTTATAAATATTTTCGTTAAAAATAAATGACAAATCAACATTTTCCTCATCATCTTCGTCTATTAATCTTGCATTGATCTCTAAATTAAATGTCTCTTGTATTTTAGAAATGGTAGCATTAATATCCTCGTGCCCTTTTATGTTAATTTTGAAATTATTTAAGGAAAACAAATTATCTATGAAATCTAATTCATAGTCAAAATTTTTATTATTTTCTATTCGTTTGGTAGAAATGTTCATTAGCCAGACTTTTCCAGTAGTGTTATATATTACGTTTTAGTTCTTGACGAAGAAGCGGATTTCAAAGTATAAACTTGATAAGAAGAAATTTTAATTTAGGCAATGAAACCTATTTTTGACAAAGTGCTTGCTAGCGATAGTTTTATTTAACGAATTGTCCATAAGGTCTGAATTCACAAGGTTGAGACTGAGTAATATAGTCACACCCTAACGAATTACTTTGTTCTCCAGGCTTCAATTCAAAGTAATGCAGTTCGCAAACGTCATAGTTTTCATAGCCACTATATTTCCATTTTTTAACTACAAAACCTTTTATAGTCTTATTTGGATGATTGTTTTTATAAAATACTTGTTTCCCCCAAGTAGCCCCGCAACCATATTGTATTTCCTTTGAAATTTTCTGAAGATATGCATATTCACTTTTAGTGTTATAACCTTCAGTATTTATTGTCTCACAAACTACTGTCTGAGCTTGGAAGTGAACTGATACTGCAAAAACAAGAAAAATAAATGAGAATAAAAGTTTCATATGCCTTATTTTACTCATTACATCTTGCGTTTGTTTTATACCATTGACAACCGTTACCACTTGGTGCATCTATTAGTACCCACACCCAGCCTTGATAGCACATTTGTCTACCACAAGGTTCATTGTCTGCAATTCCAGCTTTTTTCAGATCCTCAAGTTCTTCCGAAATAGCAAGAACTCCAATAAATTCTTTACCGTCAATAGTGAAAACACTGTTTTCCCACGTTATTGTCATTTCGTTGACTTTTTTCATTACTTATAGATTATTGATTTGAACCTACTCTCTGCGGTTTTCGGCTGCCCCGTAATATAATTTCTTAAGTACAAACTACTCTCGGTGTATTACCATTGCAGTCGCAATAACCATCCCTTGAACATACTCTTGTAACAGATTGTCCATTGCAAGTGCAAGTTATTGTGGTGCTCTCGGCTTCTACCTCACCTAGATTATTAATAATATAAGTTTTTATAGATTCCGTACCCTTTTTTGAGTCTTCATCAATTTCAATAATGAGTTTTCTGTCATTAATTAGCTCTTGTTCAGATTTTTTCATATATGTTTATTTACTTTGTTTATTACTTTACAAGGTTTTCGACTTTCCCAACGTTCAATATTAATATATTTGATTTCCAATAGTCGTCTAAAATTTCATAAGTTAATATTGCAATACTACACAAAAAACAGATACCCGCATTACGTATTTATACTGATTTAGTTATTTTTTTTGAAAATTTCATCACATTTAGAAGATTATGTAAAATAATACATAATCAACTTATATTCTCCTGCTGATTGCAGAATTAATTGAACTAGAACGATGGTATTTTTTCGGTAAAAGAAAATAATATCTTTCTTCGCCAAAAAAGCAAAGAAAGATCCAAAGGAAGAATTTGTAGATTAGCACCTATTCTGGCACCTAAAAATAAAAAGCCCTATAAACATTATGTTTATAGGGCTTTTTGCGGAGAGTGAGGGATTCGAACCCCCGGACCTGTTACAGTCAACAGTTTTCAAGACTGCCGCAATCGACCACTCTGCCAACTCTCCTTTAAACTCCGGCGTTGCCGTCGTTTTCAGTGGTGCAAATATACAACTATTTTTGATACCGGCAAATATATTTTAAAGGCTGCTGAAAAATTTATGCCTTGTATTCAGCGGTTAAAAATACACGACCTTTTACGGAAAACCGCAAAAATTTATGGAACGGCATCGGTAATTTTAAAAAATAAAATAATTAACCAAAAACAACACTTGTACTATGGGATGGAGCTATAGAAAAAGAATCCGGCTGATGCCCGGTGTTCACCTGAATATCAGTCAGAAAGGGGTCAATACCACCATCGGTAAACGGGGCGCCAGTGTCAATTTCAGTTCAAGAGGTACACGGATCAATAATAATTGGGTGAGCCTCTTTAAAAAGCTGTTCTAGCTGACGGTTTCATAGAAGGGCCGCTGTCACGGTTTGTGAGGCGGCCCGGTAAGATTTCTACTACTACTGGGGGATTTCAATTTCTGATATGATCAGTCTGCTCTGTTCCAGCTGCTGGCTGATCCTGGAATCTGTACTGAAGAAACCGGTTTCCCGGAAAAGGTTTTCATAATAACCGATTCCCTGCAGAAGGTTATCTTTAAAAGTTTTCCATTTTTTGATCTGGGCATTGGTAAGCGTTCCCGAAAAGTCCTGTATTTCTTTTTTAAGGTGATCCACATACATTTTCAGTTCATTGATGAACATATTCGGGCGGTTATTTTCCGCGAGGATATTTTTGTTTCCGTAAATATGCTGCACCATTTCCGAAAGGGAAACTTCTTTATCAAAATAAGCCAGGTTAGGCCCCGGACAAATTACCACGCCCTGTTTTTCACCTTTGATCGGGAGGTTCTGTTCCATATAAGCAGCGTTGACCAGCCCCACACAGAGACAGGCTTTTTCAGTGATGGTTTCCCTTCTTTTCTGATAGACCTCTTCAGTCATGTTTTGTTTCTCAGCGTCCAGTTCCCTGAACTTGATGTCCTGGTATTTTTTTGATGCCGTACACATGCCTTCCGGTGAATATTCCCTGCTTAAAGCCAGGAATTTTTTAGGGCACGAGCTTCCGTACCGGTTTCTTTTCTCTTTTTCATGCCTGATGATTTCATTGGATGTTCCTTTTACGGTATTAAAAGGCACACCCAAAGGCGAGAGGTTGCTGAGGTAAAAATCCTCTTCTTGTGACTGTACAAGCAGTTCCCTCGTTTCCCGGTCAACAGAAGTCGCTTCCGGCACCAACAGGAACGGAGAGCCCCAGCCGACACTTTCAATAGCATAGGTCTTTAAAAGGAAATCATGTTCTTCGGAAGTCCCCACGCCGCCCTGAACGGTTATTTTCATTTCCGGAGGTTCGGAAACAGGATATTTCTGCTTCTGTTCCAAAGCTTTGGCCATCAGATCACAGGCAGACCGGATCAGCTCATCTTTCTTCTGTCTGAATTCTTCGAGGATCATTCCTAAGAGCAGCCCTTCCGTAGCAAAAGCATGCCCGCCGCAGTTCAGTCCGGATTCGATCCTGTATTCGGAAACCCAAAGCCCTTTTTTAGCCAGGAAGTTCCCCTGCACCATTGCAGAGCGGAAATCACTGACTTTCAGGATAATTTTTTTCTTGAGGATTCCGTTTCTGTCGGGAAAAAAATCATCGAACTCTTCAAAATAGCCATATAGACGGGGATTCATTCCTGCAGAAAGCACCACCGATGAAGACAGCCTGCTGTTGGCAAATCCGCGTAAGGAGGCATGGGCATCGTTATAGATGACCGGCAACGGCTCATTGTTCCTGAAGTTATCTTTATCCACCTTCGTCATGATATTGACATCAATGTTTCCGGGGGAAAGATGCTTTTCGATAAAATTTTTAACGGAAGCAACGGTAGGGTTCTGGTCCAGGATATTCTTCAGTCCGGCTTTTACCTCTGAGGTATTGGGAAGCATGTCCGTGAAATTCCTGAGTGCAGTTGCATTCCTGGAGATTTCTTCTTTAAACGCCTCGAATTTTTCATTTACAATACTATCTACCATGTCCAGATAGGCAGTAATCCTTTTGGCGCGGTAGTCGTCAACCCTGTCGGAGATGCTCAAATCACCGAGGTTGAACTTTTTACTGTAAAAGTTTTTCATTTTCTCTATAATCTCATCATCAATTATAGAAATTACGGAAGAGATTCCGTACTGTGCCACACGGATAGGGCTGTCTATCGTGTAAGCCAATCCCATTACGGGAATATGGAAATTGTGTAAAGGCTTTTTGATCATTTTTATATTGATTAAATAATGTCTTACCTCTAAATTCCCATCAAATCATTCACTGGTGCAAAAATATCCGTTTTAAATGAATTATGCATTAAATAAGAGATGAATTTATCAAATGATGTATAAAATCACGTTTTGGACTATTACTTTTATTAGTCTACTCCATCCCTTTAATATTAAAAAAAGTTCCGGGCAAATCTTCGATTTGCCCGGAACACTCAGTATTATTTATTATCAGAAAAGCATTTGATCAGATAAATGAGGATGATCATGATTTATTTCCGGAAGATTTAGACTTGAGAAACATAAAGGCCAGTCCTAATCCAAGTCCGGCAAGAGCAGCCATTTTTGTTTTTTTAGAAACGACCGGAAGAATGGTCTCTCCGTAGATTCTGTGAGGGTTGGGTGACGGCTGTAAAACATTTCCGGCATCAGACGGTGCATTTTTAATCTTCATCATCAGTCTCATCCCTGCAGAAGCAGTATTAATAACCGGCTTAGGGAACAGCTTATAGGCAGTGGTAAGGATTTTTGACATGGCATCCGGAAACATTTCTTTCCGCGGGTTCTTGGCCAGTTCCACAAACTTAGCCGCCGTATCCCGCGGATCTGCGGCAAACGGAGGGACTTTAAAATCCAGTCCGGAAAATTTGGCCGAATGCATATTTCCCGTAGAACGCTGGATCTGCGGATAGACGTTACAGATATGGACATCAGGAAAATCTGAAATTTCCCCGTGAAGGCATTCCATCATTCCGCGGATCCCGAATTTTGTTGAAGAATACACCGCGCTGTACGGAGCCGGCATAAAGCCTCCGATGGAAATATTATTGATCAGGATTCCTTCTTTCTGGCTTTTGAAAATCGGCAGTGCACTGTATGCCCCGTGCATATACCCGAAAAGATTGGTTTTAATTATCTGCTCATTCAGATCCATCGGGATTTCTTCAAACTTGCCGCTTGCCATTACTCCCGCATTGTTTACCCACACATCTATTCTCCCGTTAAACTGCATGGCTTTATTGGCCAGGTTCTGAACATCGGCTGCAACAGATACATCGGTAGGAACGCCCAATGCTGCAACCCCCAGATCCCTGCACAGGGCAACAGTTTCATCCAGTGCTTCCTTACCTCTGGCTGCCACCACCACATTACAGCCTTCCAGGGCAAATGCTTCGGCCACTGCCCTTCCTACTCCACTGCTGCCCCCGGTAATGACCACTGTTTTTCCTTCAAGGGTTCTTTCAATGCTATGGTCTGATTTCATTTTGCAAATATTTTATTGGTTTATGATTACAGTCAACCTATTATTATGCCATAGGGGTCCTTTGTATTTAATCTTTTGTTTAATTATAAATAACGATTCAGGTATCATATAAACAGGCATTATAAAAAACACCTTCAATAAAAAATCCCCTTATGGTAAAGAGGATTTGATTGACTGACTGTATTATTCGCCGAAAGTTACTTTGCTGTCATAAAGCAGCCTTCCGTTAAAAGGTTCGCTCCAGAAGATTTCCACATAATCGTCATGCCGGTGTATGTTGGCCAGCACCACTTCATGTTCGCCGGAATCGTTAATCCGTTCTACCGTTAGGTCTGAACCGATCCCGATGTCATCTTTCCGGTACCGTAATTTATAATCTTCCGCGTCACCTTTTATAAAATCTTCCTTTCTAAAACTTTTCTCTGCCATGATGTTTATTTTTATGTATCAGATATACAGAATAAATTGTGCCAGAAATAAAAACTATTAATTTTTACTAAAATTTCTTAATTTTTTCTTAAACACACGTTTGAATTTCAGGATTGGCACAATATTTTAATATAGATAATTACTCATGTTTAATTTGAGTTTTCATGGTTATTAGTTTTTATCCTCAGATCCTATCTGAGGATTTTTTTTTGGAATAATATTAAAGTCTGATTAAGTTTAAAAAGTGTGGCAACTAATTCCGTCAGGTATAAAGAATCAGCAAAAGTTTATTTTTTGAATCTGTTTGAAGACACTTTATACCCATAAAAAAAACAGCCTGTTAAAGCTGTTTATATGTATCATGGGTTGATCGTCTGGTAATTCATAAATAGTAATTATACTGCATACGCACCTTTGTTCTGAAATACGTTAATCCCTTCCACTTTATTGTTCCGTGTATTATAAATCATTTCCACGGTAAAATGAGAAACTTCATACAGCACATATTTTATGGTATTGATCGTTCTTTCATTCATCACACGCCCCTGATTCATTACCAGACTGCACTGATCCTGATCCGGCATATTTTTAAAATCGTAATAAGAAATATTCATAGCTGCTGTTTTTTAATACTTTCTTTTAGATATACACAATTTCTTTGCCAACTTATGTTAAAATGCTTAATTATTTATGTTCTTAATAAAAATAATTCATTATTGTATTATTCATGGATCTCTGAAATTTCACGGATCATCCTGAATGTAAGGTTAATCCTCGGCTCCATTGCCTTATCAGACTTGGCAATACGGTGCTCCCAGTGCACCTGAAGATCACCTTTCATAATCAGCAGTGAGCCGTGCCGGAGCGGCAGGCTGTATTTATTTTTGCGGTCGTCCAGTTTCCTGAAATCAAAATCCCTCACCTGCCCCAGACTTACGGAAGCAATAACCGGGCGGTCGCCCAGCTCGCTTTCTTTATCCCGGTGCCATGCTACGGAATCATTTCCGTCGCGGTATAAATTAAGCAATACGGTATTGAAGTGGTAGCCGGTTGCTTTTTCAATTTTCTTTTTAAGATTCAGCAGTTCGGGTGACCACTGGTTGACCATAAAATCATTGCCGCCCAGATGATAGGATTTATTTGCATCGCCGTACCATGCCGTTAAGCGCGGGGTCTGAACCGTTTTATCATAGATCTTCTGGATGTTCTGCTTCCAGGGTGTAGCATCCAGAAGTTTCTGAAGGAGCTTACCGGCTTTTTTCTCATCTAAAAAGTCTGCGGTATATTCCAGCAGTTCCTCCGGGAAACGGTAATATTCATCGGGGTTAAACAAGCTCAACTGATTCATCTTCCTTTACCTTTATTTTTGCTTAAGATCTTTACTGATTTGTTTTTCGGAATTTTTGGCTCTGTCTTCCTGAACTTCTTTTTCTTTCCGCTGCTGTCTTTTGGTTTTCTTTTCAGCCCTTCTTTCCTGGCGGACTATTTTATTGGTCTTCTTGTTATAGATGGCATCAAGGATTCCCTGCCCTTTTTTACTGAAGATTTTAATCTTCGGCTTTTCATGCGTCCCGGTAACCACTACCGGGAAACCGATGATCCCGCCCGGCAGAATCCCTATCCTGATCCTGAGGTCCAGAAGACCGTTGAAACTGGAAGTACCGCTTACCGTAGGCCTCAGGATTGAAACCTTAAAGGTAAACTTATCTACATGAATCAGGTTGTTTTTGATATGGGTTTCAATATTCACGCCCTTCATATCCGGATCATTGAATGCTTTTGCCCCGAGGTTGTCCCCTACCGCAGAAAGCATCTTGAGGTTTTTCACCTCCACATCCCTGAGGTTCACAACGCCGCCTCCTTCAAGAGACGGATAGATAGGCTTCATGTTTTTATCAAAATCGCCTTTCAGCTTATAGTCTATGGAAACAATCCCTTTTACATTTTTTGCCGCCGTTGCCATTTCACGCACCATATCGATTTCCTTATAAGCCCGCTGCACATTAAAATCCAGTACTTTAAGCGCCACGTCATAGTTGGCCGTTAACGGAGATTCATCCTGGTACCTGGCATCAATATTCATCCGGCTCCCGATAATATCGAAAGAGGTATTTTTAAGGTAAACCTGCCCTTTTTCCACCGCTGCGGTTCCTTTGATGTGGTTTAATCCCAAACCTTTAAACTCAACCTTTCTGGCATTTACGTCTAAGGCAACATCAAGATTTTTCGGGACAATTACCACTCCGCTGCTTTTCGGGTTTTCTACTTTTGCGTATTCTACATCTATTGATTTCTTGGAGTTATCGCCGTTTTTCAGGGCCATAAATTCATCAATCAGAATGTAATTGGAGTTCAGCCCGAATTTCCCGTGAAGCGTCCCGCGCCTTTCAATAAAATAATTGATGGTGTTCAAAAGGTAACCGTTCAACGCGAAATCAGATTTGCCATAGGTGGCAAAAAACTTCCTGAACCACATCTTCTCATTTTCAAACTGGAAATTCCCTTCTTTAATAAAAAATGACTTAGGCAGATATTCTGTAGTTGCTTTTATGTTTTTTAAGATCAGGTTCCCTCTGTTGTCAAGCTTGCTGTACTGTCCGTTTGTGGCGTAGCTCTGCCTTCCGTTCAGTGAAAGGTCGGCCATGATGAGGCCGCTTACATCAAACCCTTTCTTTGCAAAAACCTTATAGATCCTTCCGATATTCAGTACTCCTTTTGCGCGGACTTTATACAGTACGTCTTCAAAGTTCTGAAGGTCTGCATTGATAAAAACCGGATTGCCTTCAAAATCAAATTTAAACGGATTCAGCTTTACTCCCAGGCTTTTGAAAGCACCGTCCGTATTAACAATATTGGCCACCATGTTGATATTCCGGATGGCATTCGGGTAGTATTTCGTTTTCAGCCAGCCGTTTTTCAGGTTAAGGTAGCCGTTGGTTTTCGGGAACAGTTTTTTATCCAGACTGAAAATACCTTTTGAGCGGATATTGGTATCCATCAGCCCGCGTACATCAATATCTTTAAGCCCCAATGCCTGATCCAGAGTCTGCAGGTTGACGGCCCCTTTAATATCGGCATTCACCATCATTTCATTCAGGCCTTTGGTCTGTACCACTGCCTTAAAGCTGTTGTTCGGGCCCAGGTCAAAACTCAGGTTTTTAAGGTCAATGCCCAGCTGGTCTGTGTTCAGGGAAGGGAGATCAACATTCAGGTCCATATTCAGATGGTTCATCGGTACCGGCGCTTTTCCGTTGGATACATAGCCGTCCTGCACAAACAGCCTTGCGTTTAACCTCGGCTTCAGGTTTTCAGGTTCACTGAATCTTCCTTTTAAGCTGAAAAACAGATCACTTTTGCCTTCTATCTTGGTATCTTTTGCCCAGTTCAGGTATTGGGGCGGCAATACGGAGATCATATCGCGGATGGTTGTTTTTTCGGAAGCGGCTTTAATATCGAGATTATACCCGTCTTTCAGGATACTTACGAAACCGGTAAATTTCAACGGCAGATCATTGATCCTGAGTTCGTTTTTCCTCAGAACAAAAGTTAAGGCGTTGGTATTGATGCGGGTAATCAGGTCTGCATGGAGCGTTTTCTGCTGGGCATAATAAATCCTGTTCAGGCTGAAATCAAGCTTATCAATATCAAGATCGGTTTCAAGATCAAAAATATCTTCGCTCAACCCTCCTTCTCCGGTATAGTTAAGTCCTTTGGCATCTACCAGAACCCTTGCTGCGTGGTCGTTGTATTTGATGTTCCAGTTTTTCAGCTTAATCAGGTCCAGCTTTATGGATGGCCCTGCAGCTGCAGTATCTTTTGGTTTTTCTGATGGTTTTGAGACATAGACGTTGTAATTGGCCTCCCCTTTTGTATTGACGAATACATTGGCGTACGCATCGGTAACATATATTTCGTCTATTTTCACCTGCCGGTCGAAGATCAGGTTTTTCAGGTTGATCCCTACGGAAACTTCCCGTGCGGCCAGCAGCGTATCATTCTGGAAAGGTTTGGAGCCTTTCAGCAGAAGATCATCTACGGTAACGGTAAGGGATGGGAAATGCCTGAAAAAAGTAAGGTGCGTTTTGCGGTAATCCAGCTTGCCGGCCAGGTGCTTGTTGGCGAATATCTTCACCTGTGCAGAGATGGTTCCCGGGAAAAGGATGGGCAGGATAAACATGAGAAAAAGAATGGAGGCTACAGAAATCCCCGTCCATTTGAGGATTTTTACTATGATGTGTTTAAATTTTTCCATCTCCGTATATTTTTGCAATTAACTCTTAACAGTTATCTAAAATCAAGCCATTGCCGTGATAATCCGGCCCCTGAAATACCACAAGGCGTAAGTATTGTTTAATAATGAGACAATTGGCACAGTTTATTCATAGCTTCACCAACCCCATAAAAATACAGGTATGAATTATCAGGAAGCCTTAGCGCACAAAAAAGAATCTTTTAATAACGCAGATGAATCTGTTTTAAAGCTGTTTCACGTTGTTATTACCCCGGCCAATACGGATGAGAGTGCGAAGTATATTGAAGATTTCCTGAAGTCTCCGGAATCATTTACCGATGAAAGCTGTAAGGAGTACTGCTCAGACGGAAAATACGAAGTGGTAAGCTTTAAGAAAGAAAAGGACAGCGAATAATATCTTTTAAGCTGTCTGAAACCGGAATCTAAACATCATTCAGCACACGTTCAAGTTCTGCAATAAATTCTGCCTGCGCAGGATTTATTTTTTTGCAGGCTTCTTCGGTATCAAACCATTCCCATCGGTCTACTTCGGGAATTTCCAGTTTTTTTCCGGATCGCGGCGGCCAGTCTATCAAAACGGTATTGCTGCACAATCCGGACAGTTCCAGGTCACCTTCCAGTGCCCAGGCATGCACTGTTTTACCGGATTTCTGTTTTATGGGTTTCAGGGCAATGAAATCTCCATGTATCTTTTTCCCCGTCTCTTCTTCAAACTCAATAAGCGCCCGCTCCAGTAAGTTTTCCCCTTCTAAGGCTTCGCCTTTCGGGACAGACCATGCGCCCAGGTCTTTATTCTTCCAGAACGGACCGCCCGGATGCACCAGGAAATAAAAGATTTTTCCCAGCTCCTTTTTGAACAATAAAATGCCTGCACTTGTTTTCATATTGAATAATCATCCGGGGTTACCCGTTTTTGATAAGGGCATCCAGCCTGGCCATCATTTCGTCTTTCTCTTTAAGCATACGCTCATAAAGAGAAATTTTCTCTTCGTGAAGACTTTTGATTTCTTCTAATGCTTCTAACCACTTTTCGATGGGATTAAAATTGAGTGTTGAATTTGGATTTCCAACACAAGCATTATCACCAAATGTATTTGAAATTACATTGATGGCCTGTTCTTCATCAAAATTCTGAAAAGCTTCAACGGGGATTTTCATGACTTCGGAGATCTGCTTCAACAGAGAATCATCAATAACTTCCTTTTGCTCCATTATGGATATTTTCTTCTGGTTCCAGTCTTCGCCCAGATCAAAGGCTAAAGCATCCTGCTTAATGCCCAGCATTTCCCTGAACCGTTTTACGTTGCGCCCCTGATGTATTTTCTGTTCCATGTGTTTTTATTTTTTATCAGCGTAAATATACGGTGGTTCATTTAAAATCCGAAGGGTAAACGTAAAAATTATTCCGGTAAAAATCCTGATTTTTATGACTATAATATCCGGGCAGGAATTGGATACCTTTCCGCAACAGCCGTACTTCGCATAAAAAACATATCCTTATGAAAAAAAGAAAAACAGATTTTGAAGCTGCCTTCTGGGCAGGATATACCGGCGGATGCCCGCTGCAGCTGTTCGATGCATTTTTCGGTAAACATTCTTTAAGTGAAGCCAAAGGGCTGCTGTTTTCCATGATGGAATATCCGGTGAAGAAAAAAGTACTTTCAGAAAAAGATCCTTCCGTGGTCTTTTATTTCTATCTGTCACTGCGTTCCTTTATCCGTGCGGGTTTCAGACTCAGCCTGATGCCGGATAAATATACACTTACACAAGCTGCGGCAGGCATGTCTCTGGTCATGCAGGGAGCATTGTCGGATGAAGAATACGCAGACCCTTTCCTGGTATTCCAAAGGGCTTTTAACAAGCACAGCCTGAAGGATTTTGATTTTTTCATCACCGGGATTGCTTATTTTTCCCTGGGCCCTTACGGAGATTACCCGGAAGGCAACAGTATCTCACCGTTCCTATATTTACAGAAAATGCTGGATGCTGCACAGGTCATTCTTGAACGGCGTATAAAGGACTGATCCCGTTTGGTAGAAGCGCAGTTTGTTTAAAACAGGGTTGTTTGTAACCTCATGCAATTGCAGGAAGTCTCCTGCAGGTTGCCGGAAAGCTCCGGCGAATGCAGTTTGTTTAAAACAAGGTTGTTTGTAATCTCCTGCAATTGCAGGAAGTCTTCTGCAGGTTGTGGGAAAGTTCTGGCAGTCGCAGGTTGTTTAAAACAGAGGTGGTTGAGACTTCCGGAGTGCTCCGGAAGTGTCCTGCAAGTTGTGGGAAAGCTCCGGAGGACTCCGGTGGTTTAAAACAAGGGTGGTTGAGACTTCCAGAGTGCTCCGGAAGTGTCCTGCAAGTTGTGGGAAAGCTCCGGAGGACTCCGGTGGTTTAAAACAAGGGTGGTTGAGACTTCTGGAGAATAGCGGAGGTTTCTTACAAATTTCGAGAAGTCTTTATGATGTAGATTTGAAACACCAGTTTACTCATGAGTTATAAGTCTGCAAAATTACTTTAGGATTTGCTATTCAAGTACTTCGGAATCTTTTGGTGATTCTACAGTATAATAGGTATATTCATTATCACCTTTATACCATCTGTAATTTATTTGTTTAAAACGAAGATTTACGAGCATTTCATGCAATGCTTCCTGAGTAGACTTTATGTTACTATTTGCTGCAAAATAACCTGCTGTTAAATTTAAAACAGTATTTCTTTTGCCTCCCACTTTTACATCAACATCATTTTCCCAAAGCTTTTCCTGCATTATGTTGTAATATACCATTCTTAACTTAGGAAAACTTTTCAATTGAGAATTTGAAACTTTAGCCTCTAATTTTTTAGCAAGTTCTTTTTCACCCGGGTTAGTACTTTCTTTTCCTTCTTTTATGGTTATAGCATATGCTTTATATATTGCTAAAACAATTACTATCCCATCTACAGATTGAACGCTTTTTGTTAAATCTGTATCTGTTTCCAGGCCTTTGATTGCATTCTCAAGTCTTGTTTTCAGGGGGATTTCTGAAACAACTTTATCTGTAGACAATTGATCTGTTACTTTATTTTCCATTGTGTCATTTTTATCATCATCACTTCCATAAGCAATAAAAATGAAGAACATTACAATAATTCCTGAAAGTAGATTTTTAGTTTTTTTCATATATTTTTAATTTTTTAGTTAAAATAATAAATGGCAAAAGGAACCCTGATAGGTAAAAGAGTAGATCACAAAAATCAAAAGTTCCGTTGACAACTTTTAAAAACTGACCTATTTCTGAAAAAACAGCTATTATTGGCAGTATATTAATCCAGAAAAAAGTTTGAAAATCAAACTTAAAATCCCAGAATGCAAACATGATGGAAGTATAAGAAAAAATCCAAAGTCCATCCGGCAACGAAAATAAGAACCAGTCAGGAAATATATTATAATATATTCTACCAAATATTCTCCAAGATGAATTTATAAAGTCAATATTCAATATCTCCAACCAATTAAAAATGTTTAAGGCTGAAGTTCGAAACAATAAATAAATTAAAGTTCCAGCTACTAAAGAGAATAAACCGTTAAAAATAAATAATGACTTCATTTAAATTTATTCCTCAAAAGTATAATGTATTAAACTACAATCATTACGGTTTTCCATAACCACATAAAAAAATCAGCCTTTATCATCAAAAGGCTGTATTATGTATCTCGAAAAGTTTAAAATATAAAGAAAATCTATTAAGCTTCTGCTATCACGGGTTCAGTTGCCGGATCCGGTTTTTTGAACTTCTGGAAGAAATAGATATTCCACAGGATCATTTCATAGCCGTACGCGGTATCTTCGATGGGAATGGTGAGGATTCTGATTCCCAGGAATTCCGCAGGGTTGTAATTAACAATAGGGGATTCCAGTCCGGTTCCGGTGAGGATGCCGTTGACCATCAGAAAGCCGGGCATCAGCATCAGGTATATAAAGGAAGCCTTGCCGATCCATCTGGATTTTAAGACAAAATACAGCATGAACAGGGTAAATGCCGTTGTGGCCAAAGTCATGAAAGTATATATTTTTTCACGGAAGTAAACAGCCCCGATTATGGAAAGGATGATTGCTGCCATGACGAAAATCTTTTCGGGCAGCGGTTTCCAGTCCAGTTTGAAAAATTTATTGAGGCAGAAATAGGTGAAGACACATGAAAAAGGGATACAGAAAAAGAACAGGATTTCTTCAATGGGAAGGTCTAAAATCCTTAACCCGACCAGGTAACGGTCATTAAACCACCACACTCCTATTTCGGTAAACCAGGCATCCCAGATGATGAATACCAGTGCCACGATGAAGGACGCCTTCAGAAAAGCGCCGAAATGCCTGTTGAATTTCAGCTTATGGTGAAATGAAAAAATAAAACAGATAATGATGGTAAAAAAGTTGATCAGCAGGTAGGTATAAGACAGCATGGGTTATTTTTTTTTATTAAAGTACATCTGAAAATATTTCACCGGCACCCAAAGGAACCCGAAACACTCGCCTCTTTCTTTGCCTGTATGTTTGTGGTGCTGCTTGTGCGCCCGGCGGATGGCTAAAAGATATGGGTTCTGGGTATCCCGAAGTACTTTGATCCTTTGGTGGATGAAGATATCATGAACGAAAAAATAGGCCATCCCATATAAGGTAATGCCTAACGCAATATAAAACCAGTGGTTGAACCCCTGTACTGAACCATAAGCCATAAGAAGAATGGAGGGAATGGCAAAGATGAGGAAGAAATAATCATTTTTTTCCATAGGTCCGTCTGTACTGTGGTCATGATGGTCTCTGTGCAGTGCCCAGAGAAACCCATGCATCACGTATTTATGGGTTAACCAGGTTATGCCTTCCATTACAAAAAAGGTGACTACTACAATTAGAAAATTCATATTAACTGTTTAAAATGGAAATCTTTATCTATAAAAATGAAGTTTTGTACTGTACATAACTGCTCATCATCAGGGAAATCTTGGCACCGTTGGAGATCCTGATCCTTTCGCTCAGGATGGCGTTTGCAGATTTTCTCTTGATCTTCCTGAACAGTGAAATGTAATACCGGTAGGCCAAATACACCCCGAACCGTGCGGAAGCCGGAAGCTTTTTGATCCCGACCAGTGCTTCCCTGAATTCTTTTTCGATTTCCTTTTCAATGGAAGATTTTACATCATTATCAAACAGGGAAAAATCCAGATCCGGGAAATAACTGCGCCCTAATGTATGGTAATCATCCTTCATGTCCCTTAAGAAATTCACCTTCTGGAAGGCAGACCCTAGAACCATGGCATACGGTTTCAGCCTTTCAAACTGTTCTTTGTCGCCGTTAACGAAGATCTGAAGGCACATCAGCCCCACCACTTCTGCCGAACCCAAAATGTATTCTTTATAAAGGTCTGAATTATAATCGAGTTTCTGGAGATCCATTTCCATGCTTTTCAGAAACTGGAGGATGAGTTTTTTATCAATGGCAAACCGGTGTACGGTTTCCTGGAAAGACTGCATGATGGGATTAAGGGAAATCCGGTCTTCCAATGCCTGGAAGGTATCTTCTTTGAACTTTGCCAGCAGCCTTTCTTTATCATAATCATGAAAACTGTCTACAATCTCATCAGCAAGCCGCACATACCCGTAGATGGCATATATAGGATTCCTGATGCTGGAAGACAGGGCAAGGATTCCCAGCGAGAAACTGGTACTGTACTGTTTTGTCGTCTCTTTACTTACTTTATACGCGAGATCATCAAATAGTTTTTTCATATCAATTTATTTTGTTGGCTTCGGTTGCAGCTATTTTTCCGGAGATGATGGACGGCGGTACGCCCGGACCGGGAACGGTAAGCTGCCCCGTGTAGAAGAGGTTTTTTATCTTTTTGTTTCTTAACGACGGCTTTAAGACAGCAGTCTGCGAAAGGGTGTTGGCAAGGCCGTACGCATTTCCTTTGTAGGCATTGTAATCTTCCTGGAAGTCTTTAACGCAGTAGCTTTTTTTATAATCTATTTTCAGCAGAAGGTCAGATGCACCGGTATGTTTTTCCAGCCTCAGCATCATTTCCATAAAATAACGCTCCCTGATTTCTTCGGTATCTTCAATCCCGGGTGCCACAGGCATCAGGAGAAATACATTTTCACCATGTTCCGGCGCTACGGAAGGATCTGTTTTTGAAGGGCAGCAGACATAAAACAGCGGTTTGGTTGGCCATTTTTTATCTTTATAAATTTCTTCGGTATGAAGCTCCAGATCGTTTTCAAAAAACAGGGTATGGTGCTTCAGGTTAGGAATTTTTTCCTTGATTCCCAGATAGTAGATCAGGCAGGACGGTGCAAAAACACGTTTTTCCCAGTAGTCTTCATCATAATTCCTGTATTCTTCGGGAAGAAGCTTGGATTCGGTATGGTGGTAATCTGAAGAAGCGATAATCACATCAAAATCAATTTCTTCCTGGTTAACCGTCAGTGAGGAGACCTGCTTATTTTCCACATTGATTTTCTGTACATCGGCATTCAGGTAGAATTCTGTTCCGTGGTCTTCGGCAACCTCTTTCATGGCATCGATAATTTTAGAAAAACCGCCCATCGGGTACCAGGTTCCCAGCTTGTAGCCTCCATAGTTCATTAAGCTGTACAGAGCCGGAATATCTTTTGGGGCCGCTCCCAGGAAAATCACGGGGAACTCCATTAAGACAATGAGCTTGGGATTGGTGAAGTATTTTCTTACAAAACGCTGGAAGTTGGTTAAGAGATCCAGTTTAAATGCACTTTTGGCGATCTTGGGAGACATAAACTCAAACCAGGAATAGCAGGGCTTATTGACAAAATCCTTCATCCCGACTTCATATTTATACTGCGCATCTTTCATGAACTCATCCAGCTTTTTCCCTGCACCGGCTTCGGTTTCTTCAAAAAGAGCCTTCATTTCTTCATAATTATGCGGAATATTCATGGTGCTGTCTGAAAACACCATTTCAAACTGCGGATCCAAAGGTACAAGCGTATAAAAATCTGAAGCTGACTGCCCGAAATCATTAAAGAACGCTTCTATAATATCAGGCATCCAGTACCAGCTCGGGCCCATATCAAAGGTATAGCCGTTGTCTGTTTTAAACTGCCTGGCACGCCCGCCCACCTCGCTGTTTTTTTCGAATAGGTGAACTTCATGTCCTTCTTTTGAAGCGTAGGCAGCGGCTGACAGCCCTGAAAATCCTGATCCTATGACCGCAATTTTTTTCGCCATTTTTTAATGTATCTGTTTTTTAAATGAATGTTCCTGGTACACTGTTTTTATCAGTTCTTTATTTTCTATATTCCTGGAAAAGATCGGGCGGTGAAAATGGTCAAGCTTATTCAGGATCCGGATCAGTTCCATTTTTTCAGTGTATCTGAGGTCTCCTGTTATAATATCTGTTGCCTCCCTGATTTTTTTCATCTGCCTGTCCAGCACATCAAGTCCTTTTTCTGAGATGCTTATAATCCTGTTCCTCTTATCAATCTCAGATTCCGCCTGGGTAATCCAACCCTGTTTCAGCAACCTTGTGATAATAAGCATACCCACGGGCTTATCATGAATATTTTTCTTAATAAGCTCCATTTTCGTCATTTCGCCGAAAGCTTTTAAGTTGATGAGATAAATAAAGTCTTCCTGAGTTGTAAATTCAGAATCTGAAATAGCAGATTTGGAATATGTTTTTGCATAACGGTTGAGATGGACAAGCAGCGTACTGATGGCACTTTCAGCACTCCTGCCGTTTTCTTTTCCTTCCCAGTACGGTTCATCTAAAATTGTACCACCTTTTCTGTTCTCAGTATCGCAGACCCACTTTTTAAAACCGTCTATATCATTAGGATAGGATTCATCTGCCGCATGATCTGTTTCAAACTGCTCAAGAAGCCCGATGATCTCTTTTATATTCTGATAGTTCATTTTATGAATTACATTAGTACACAAATATACTTTTTATTTGCAATAAATGTATATTAATAAACTTATTTTTAAAATTTTCAGGTTTGAATAAATTAAGGCACGCATCTTGTAAGTCTATTGGTACACCAATAAAAAAAATATTATGAACAACGAAAAAACTGTATCAGTACTAAACGATTTACTAAACATTACCAACGACAGAATTGAGGGATTTTCAAAAGTTGAAGACAAAGTTTGGGAAAACCATTCTGCATTAAAGAATGATTACGATCAGATGGTATCACAGTCACAGACCATGAGGTCTGATCTTGTAAGATTGATCAGCGAAAAAGGAGGAGAAGCAGATAATACAACCAGTACAGCAGGAGCCGTACACAGAGCATGGATCGACATTAAGAATTCTTTCACAGGAAATAATGAAGAATCTACTCTAGAAAACGTTGTGTTCGGAGAAAAGGCAGCCATCAAGGCGTATGAAGATGCTTTAGAAAGCGGGGATCTGTGTCCTGAAAGTTCTCAGGTAGTTTCGGATCATTTGCATCACCTAAGATCCTCTTATGCTAAATTCGAAAATTTAGAAAAGATCAGCTAATCAAATCATTATCTCCTAAGGATAATTTTAAAATAAGGGAGCTTTCGGGCTTCCTTATTTTTTTATGCAATACCGGAATTGAGAAACTTCGGTTCTTTTAAAATCGTTATCATCATTCGTTGCCGAATTTCCTGACACGGATCTTCTTTTCTTTTACCCGGATGATAAACGGTTCCAGGCTGATTATTTTTCCTGCTTCTACTTTTGCTTCTGAACTTGTACGTTCCACATACGTATTGGCTGGCAGTGAGTTTTCATTAAGTTCAATTTTATAGTTTCCGGATTCCAGGAAAGAAATAAATTCACCGTTGTCATCTGTAACCACACGCTGTAGAAGCTCGTCCCTTTTATAAATATTGAAAATAATACCACCGATTTTAGGATCAAAATCCAGTGCTGTTTTCGCATTGAATTCATAATCTATTTTCCCCTGAACGGTTCCGTTCTGGTGCAGAGAAATCTGTAAGGCATAATTGTGCCTGTTCATATCAATTTCTGCTTCATTGTAATACCAGCCTTTCTGTATGATCTGTTTCAATGCATATTTTCCGTACGGAAGCCCTTTATAATTCAGGTTCCCTTTACTGTCCGTCCTGAATGAGATGGTATTGAGCATCACGAGGTATCCTTCTGCCGGCTGATCCCCGTTATCAAAAACGCCGTTGTTGTTGTTATCGTAATACACAAAAGCGGCAATGTTTCCTTTTTTACCCGGATCCAGGGTGTTTGATTTCAGATTAAGGGTGATGCCGGCTTCTACGGTAAGGAGGTTGTTATTCAGTTCCCTCGAAGAATAATGGAACCATGAAGTATTGAGATATACGCCATAAAGTTTACCGGAATATTTCATGTTGATAAAGCCTGACGGCGATTTTCCGTACAGGATATCATCGGTATACGTGAAACCCGAAGTAGCGGTAAGTTTCTGATCAAAAAAATTCTCATTCACAAATGCTGAAAGGGAAAGTTTTTTATACGGGTTATTTTCATTAAATATCCTGGAGAATGCATACTCAGACAGGAAATAACTTCCGTACTGATACATAAAATTGAAATTAAGCCATTTGTAACTGTAATTCCCGGTCGCTTTCATCTGGTATTTCAGCTGATCAATATCCGGATACTGAGCCAGCCCGGCTTCAATTCCGAGGACGGAAGAATGCTTGTGATCCGGACTGGACCATGTCATGTAATCGGTAATTCTCTGTGCCTTAAGCTGCTTGGAATCCTGATTGATTCCGGTATTGAAGAAATTATTATACGTATTTGATTTTTCATTCTGATACTGAAGGCTCAGCGCAAACCCGAAGTTTCCTTTCTTTGGAAAATTAACCCCGGTGTCTACCCTGGTGGTATTTGATTCTAAATTATTATCATAAAAATAAAACTTAGGGGAAAAATCTGAAATCAGGATATTCGTATAAATGTTATAATCCTTAATGATATTGGTAGAAATATTCTGCTGGATCTGCAGCATGCCCCGCCTGTTTCCCGGATAATAGTCCGTACTGTAAAAGTAGTTCCCGTTAAGATTAAACTTATTAATAATCCCTGAATACTGCGATTCCACAGCCAATGAGGGCTTGGTGACATTGATGTTTTCATACACACTGAGTCCGCTGTATACTTTAGCCATCATATTCCAGTCTTTATTAAAGGAATACTGCATATCGGTCCCTAAAAGGCTATGTCTTGCATTTTCATACGGGTCATTCCTGAAAACGTAGGTTGCCGACATATTCCGGGCTGCGTTCTGCATGCCCATACTTCCCCTGGCGAAAAAACCGTACCCGTATTTTAAAAAAGAATTTCTTTCCACAAGGCTGAAGGTCTGGTCTACGAACCCAACCTCAAGCTTTTTATCTTTATCAGAAGAGGTTACGGCATATTCTACACCCCTCCCGAACATGGACATTTCCATTATCTTGCTGATATTTCCCAGCGTATACCCGCTGTTTTTCCGGTGATAGGTAATGTAGGTATTGGTAACCACGGGCTCACTCTGGTTGTTCATAGTATAGATATTCCCTCTGAGAAATACATATCCTGAAGGAAGATTGAATCCCCCGGAACCGATGAGCTGGTACATATTCAGGTTGTCTCCTACTCTTCTGTATCCTGCCGTAATGCTGTTCTTTCTGTAACTGGAAAACGAATTGTTCTGAAGATCCTGGTAACGCTGCGTAGATGCTACGTTCTGAACAGCCACAGACGCATTTCCGAATATTTCTTTTTCCGGGTCCCTGAATCCTGCGATATCAATGGAAAACTGAGAACTTTTTGCCAGCGGGCCGGAAGGCATGAACCGGAATATGAATACGGTATCTTTTTCTACGGCAATGCTTCCTTTTTTTTCAATAAAAACATTTCCCTGCGCAATTTCCGGGATTTTAAAGACGACGGTAACGTTCTGCCGTGTGTTCCCGAGGTTGGAAACCCTTGCCCTTACCTCTACGGAATCTTTTGTATTGTTAATATACAGTACAGGATTTTCCGCCGTAATCCGGAGTGCATTGTTTTCCGCTATATTAAATGTGATGGATTTCTCCGCTACTGTACGGTGCTGAAGATCTGTAAGGTCAAAACTGATTTTTTTCTCACCGGCCACTGCATTATTGTTCACAATAACTTTTACAGGCAGGAAAACACTTTCTCCGGCATCCAGCTCTGCATCGATCCCGCCGGCTGAAACCGCCCTGAACCCCTGCGGCGTATGAATGGCAATTTTCCCTTTAAACGGTACGCTGTCTTTATTTTTAAGGACAACAATCAGGTCGATGATATTATTTTCCGGTGTGCCGGATTCACTGCGGACCTCCATACTTACATCAGGAATACCCTGTGCAGGAATGATGATAAAAGCGAGCGGTATCAAAAAAACAAGCGCTATCTTTCTGAGCAGGTCGTAGTGCATTATTAATTTTATTGAGGGGTTATCTCGAATTGAAGTGTTGTGGAGTAGTCTTCTGTCTTGGCATTGATGAATCGCTGGTCGTTGGGACTGGTTGAGTAATTGATGTCATAATACACACTGGAACCCTGGGTATACCCTCCCTTGGCAACCAGCTGCGGAAAGGAAGCCAGCACAATGGGATAAACGGATGCATTGTTCCCGGAAACGGGCGCCAGCCCGAATTTTACCGCTTCTAAAGGAAATGAATTTCCGGCAGGAGATGTAAATTTGGTCTGGAGGGATCTTATCTTGATCTGATAGTTCGTATTGCTCTTTACAGTAAGTGCATTGGCATATACGGCACTTACGCCGTTTGTATAATCATTTTTACTGTTGAACTCCAGGGAGCTGTTCACGGCATTTGCAGAGAACTTCAGGGACATTTCAGGCACATCGGGAGGCGTTCCTGAAAGCGTACCGATCTGGAAATGAAACACATGATCCATTCTGCCGATCACATTATTGTACCGGTCATAGGCCGTAAACTGCATAGGTGCTACAAAAGTGGTCCACGCAGGATAACTGCCGAGATAAGAACCACCGGCAAGCATCATGCTGTACCTGATCTGAAGATTGTAATAGTAACCGATAAACAGAAAAGGAAGGTTATATAACGCAGCGTTTGACTGGGGAACCAGGAAAACCTCCTGCCCTTCCTGCATCATGACATTCAGCGGCATCCCGATCTGTGAAACGGAAGGCACCGCAAAAGGATAGGCACTTCCGGAAGTTGATACCGGACTGAAAGAAACCTTATTGGCAGGCAGCGTATAATTTCCGTCTGTGGAGGTAATAGGTTGTGTCAGCCTTACGGACAGCCTCCAGTACGGAACATTGATGTATCCGTTGGCTGTAAAGTTAGCCGTATAGGCATCAGGAGTAGTATTGCCTCCGTATGAAGTTACAGGCATATAACCGTTGGTCCATGAATTATAGTACGCCTGTGAACAGCATTGCACCCAGATAAACAGCAATATAATGGCTGAAAGCTTCTTATTGTTATTCATAGGTAAAGTTTAATTCTCCCAGTTCAAGGTTATCACGGTCGCCGTAATCTATCATGACCGATGCCGTATATTTTCCTTTATCAAGACCGGCAGGAAGCGCAATACTTACTTCTCTTTTATTTCCAGGCATCGTATAAAAAACGATGGCCTCAAGGGAAGTCTTTTTACCGTTCTGGGTATTGACAAGGTCGGTAAATATTTTACCGTCTGCCCATATTTCTCCAAGGTTGTTGAACGTAAGGTCAAGAGCCGGGTTTGATTTCGTATAGGTCAGGTTGCTGATTTCCAGTTTCCTGTTTTTTGCAGATGGAAGTTTATGGAAGAGCTTGATCCCCGAACGGATGCTTACTTTAATATTGGCACCCTTGTTATCTACATCATCCACAGGATTCATCTGGCTTACATAAAGCACTGCGGTATGGGTGGAAAGCTTGTCTGCTAAAGTACCGGGAACGGTAATGGTGACATCAATATCCTTTCTTTCACCCGGAGCGAGTGTAAAATAATTATCTTCCTTTTTTACGGAGACCCAGCCCGCACATGAGTTGGCAAGCGTGTTGGCTGCAGACATCATGTTTTCTCCTTTCTCATTGTATTCCCAGTCTCCCAGGCTTACTGCCAGGTCCAGGGAATTTTTTGCACTTACATTGGTGACCGTTATTTTCTGGGTATTGCTGTTCCCGAGTCCGGATTCAAAATAAAGCCTCGGCGGAGAAACTGAAACTCCTGTCTGAGCATACAGGTTTAAACCTAAAGAACCTACAAGATACAGAAAGATAAAATACAGTTTTTTCATTACGGAGATTTAATATTAAAAATACACAAAAAGTGCTACAAACAACCTTGCAACACCCTTTAATTTTCAATATTCCAGAATAGCTTCTATATTATTGGGAAATAATGGTATAGGTAAGTTCTGTAGTATATATGGTTGGCGTCTGCCCTGCAATATAGTTATCAAGGTAAGCGTTTGCACCTGCACCTTTGTATTCAATGCTTATTTTTTTATCCACTCCTCCTACAGTTGAAGTAACAAGGGTAGTTTCATTTGCTGATAATTGTACGTTCTGCGCATACTGAGCTCCTGTAACAGGTTCTGATCCTGCACTTGCCTTAACCTGGATGGTGTTGGCCTGAATTGTTTTGGCTCCGTTCAGTAAAGCGGCATTGGCACTTTTCACTTTCACCTGGAATCCTCCTGTACTGTAAACATTCAAATGGTCAGCATTTACAGAAGATACACCGTTAGCATAGTCGTCTTTTGTTACGTAGTCTAAGTTAACTATTTTTTGTGCAGTGTTCACTACAAGAGTCTGGATCGGCTTTAATCTTACATTTAAAGTTACGGTCTGCTGAGCGTTTATTGTTACAAATCCTATTAGAGAAAAAGCGGCAAATATGAATTTTTTCATGAGATAATGATGTTTTACTTATTATATATTATTCTTCTAAATTTTCTGGTGCAAAGGTAAATACACCTGAAGACATCTCTTTTGTAAAAAAATGCTCAAAATTTGCAAATATGGTTTTAGAAAAATAATGAGAAATCTACCTGTGATTACAAAATAAATGTAAAAAGTAGACTTATATAATTAATAAAAACTGTCAATATTACAATGAAATAAACCCATTGTTAACAATAAATCAATTTTACCGCCTATAATAATCAGAAAATTTACAATATATTATTATTCAAAACATAATTAATACTGTATTTTTCAGCTTATTTTTTTATTGAGAAATTAGAGTTAAGACGAGGTAATCCGGTTTTGCAGATGAGGCGGTATACATTTCGCTCATCAGTCTGCGCATCTTCTGATCTATGGTGTACGTTTTCTGTACTGTCCCTCTGCTGCTGTTGATGATATTCATTTTATCATCATCATTTACCTGATGGATGTTCACCTCAAATCCGGCTGTACTGGATATGGCAAAATATTTTTTTTCATCGATATTTCCTGCCGGCTGCTCATTCCGGAGGTCACCGATTGAAAGAACCTGTACAGGATGCAGACGCGTGTTAAGATAGACACCGTCATTCTGTCCTGAAACATTTATGAAAGCAAAGAATAAAATACTGAATAAAAAAAGTTTGGCACACATATCACCTAGATTTTTCACTGAGTTGTTACTTAATGTAAAAGTACAATATTTTTTTTATTTATTTCATTTCTGAGGGATTTTTTCCAGTATGTTTTTTTACAAAGTTGCTGAAATTCCCTTCATCATTGAAACCCAGGTCATAAGAAATTTCCGAAATGGTAAAATTTGTGAAAACCAAGGCTCTTTTAAACTCCGTTATTATCTTTTCAATGATAATTCCCTTTGCTGTTTTCCCCAAAACATATTCCGTCATCTCTGTAAGCCTTCTGGATGTGATATTAAGTTCACTGGCATAATGTGAAACTTTTTTTGCAGTTTTATAATCCCTCTGAAGAAGAATTTTAAACCGGTTTACATAATGGAGATAATCAAATTTAATATCTTTTTTTATCTCTTCGTTAGGTATATACAAAAATGCATCCAAAATCAGCCGTTCAATAGCATTATGTGCCGCAGATACATAAAGGTTTTCATCTTTCTGCTGAAAAGCTTCCATACGTTCCATGAAAATGACTCTCATATGCTCAATATTCAGGAAGGGAGCTATGAAAAGATCCGCTTCATAATTGAAAAAAAGCTGCGAGTTCAGGAACAGGCTGTCTTTGGAAGATCTTTCATAGAAACTAGATGAAAAAGCAATGACCAATATCTGGTGCCCGTCTGCCCTGCCGAACACAATCTGTTTTTCAGGTCCTAGAAAAGCAATATTTCCGGCCTTTATGGAATACGGGATGTTTTCTACCTCTACATCAACGTCTTCCATAAATATATAAATACAGTAATATTCCATTGTATGGAACTTTCTGTTGTAATTATTCCGCTTGACAATATTATCCAGACGGTTTACACTAAACCCTATACTTTTTAACTGATCTGTTATTACATACATAGTACAACGATAAGAAAATTTTCACATAATCATTTTATAAAAATAAGTTTTTTAATTACATTATCTTAATAAATCATGATATGTTACATATCTATTACGTAATTGTGAATTATGTTCCTAATGCCACAAAATCAGTATAATATCCATGCAATGCATAGGTTTCTTGAAGAATCGTATAAATTTAACTGTTTTGAAATTGAATTTTATAATGGACGGTTGACCTGTCTTTAAGAACTTCCGCACTCTGTTCCGGCGTAAGGTCCCGTTGTGTTTCGGCAAGCATTTCATAGCCCACCATAAATTTTTTCACCTCGGCACTTCGCAGAAGCGGCGGATAGAAATGCATATGAAAATGCCATTCCGGATGGTTTTCACCGTCTGTAGGTGCCTGGTGGATCCCGGAAGAATAGGGAAATGAGATATTAAAAATGTTATCGTATTTGGTCGTAAGGTTTTTTAAAATTTCCGCCAGTGCATTTTTTTCCTTTTCTGAAAACTGAGAAATGTTTTCAGCTTTCCGCTTACTGATGACCATTGTTTCATAAGGCCATGATGCCCAGAAAGGAACCAGTGCCACAAAATCACTGTTTTCCAGAATAATCCTTTCCCCGGCCTCCATTTCCTGCTGAAGGTAATCTTCTAAAAGCGACTTTCCGTTTTTATCAAAATACGTTTTTAAATTTTCCTGGGTTTTGCGGATCATGGTGGGAATGGAAGACTGCGCCCAGATCTGCCCGTGCGGATGCGGATTGCTGCATCCCATAATTCTCCCTTTATTTTCAAAAATCTGGACATGGTTGATATAATCCTGAGCCCCCAGTTCTTCATACTGCTGCTGCCAGACATCAACTACCCTTCTGATGTCTTCCGTTTCCATTTCCGGTAAAGTAAGGCTGTGGTTTTCAGAGAAGCAGATGACCCTGTTAATACCGCGTTCGGGATGCATTGAAAAAAAACCGGTTTTATTTTCTGGAATTTCCACTTCTTCATTCATCAGAGATCCGAAATCGTTGTCAAAAACATAGACACCTTTATAATCCGGATTTTTCTCACCGTTAACCCGGAGATTTCCTGCGCATAAATAACAGCCGGGATCATATTTAGGGAGATGTTCCTGATCAGACCCTTCGGTCTGCCCCTGCCACGGGCGGTTGGCCCTCTGTGGTGAAACAAGGATCCATTCGTCCAATAACGGGTTATACCTTCTGTGCGGATGCTTTTTACTGTCAAATGATGAATTCATTGTCCGTATATTCTTTTATTCCTTCGGAAATATTAATTTTATAAACCTTCATATCAATACCGAATGCCTTCCGGTATTTTTCTTCAATATTCCTGCTGATCCGGTCTGCCTGATCTTCTTTTACCAGATTGATGCTGCAGCCGCCAAAACCGCCGCCCATCATCCGTGCGCCCAAAACGCTTTCTTCCTTCAGTGCCTCTTCCACCAGAAAATCAATTTCATTACAGCTTACCTCATATTCCTGTGAAAGCCCGGTATGGGTTTCAGTCATCAGACGGCCAAGGTATTCCGGATTGTTTTCTGACAGGGCCTTTACCGCCTCTTCTACTCTTTTTATTTCTTTAACCAGATACAGGCACCGCTTATAAGCCAGATCGCCCATATCTTCCTTCAGCTCTGTAAGGATTTCTTCAGTAACCTGACGGAAATTAAGAATCCCGGGGTAATGGGACCTGATGATTTCCTTTCCCACCTCAACATCTTTTCTTCTGTCGTTATAACCGGAAGTGAGATGGGTATGTTTTACACAGCTGTCAAACAGTACCAGGCTGTAGCCGTTCAGCTGCGCATCGTAATACTGATGTTCCAGCGAATTACAGTCCAGCATCATAACTTTATTTTCCTTTCCGAAGACCGAAGCAAACTGATCCATGATCCCGCATTGTACGCCTGCAAAAGTATGCTCTGCTTTCTGGCCGAGCAGTGCAATTTCTTTCTTTGAAAACTGAAGATCAAACAGGGTATTTAAAATATAGGCGAAACCACATTCCAGTGCTGCGGACGAAGACAATCCTGATCCCATGGGAATGGTACTGCTGAATGCGATCTGTAACCCACCCACTGTTTTCCCGCTTTCCTGAATGGCATCAACCACGCCCAGCAGATAATTAACCCACATCTGCCCGACCGGACTTTGTTTTTCACTGATATTGAAACTGAAGGATTCATTAAGGTCTGCAGCGAAAAATGTACAGGTTTCGGAGTCCTGCTGTTTTTTAACGGCAAAGCAGATATATTTGTCGATGGCAGCCGGAAGAACATAACCGTCATTGTAATCTACATGCTCCCCGATGATATTGATTCTTCCGGGAGAAAGAAAAATATGTTCGGGCTCCGACTGAAATGCTGACTGAAATGCTGCTTTTGTATAGTTGATTAAGGTAGTATGCATAGATAGATGCAATTTATCATTTTCCGGCCAGGAAATAATAATAAATCAATTCAGAAATGTTAAAATTGTATTTCAAATCCAGGCAGGCAAAGAGTTTTCTATTAAAATCAATTAAAAACCTATTCAATCAGGTAATTAAATTCTTTCCTGTACTGCGAAGGGCTTTTTTTGATGTATTCTTTAAATGTCTTATTGAAATAGCTGAAATTATTGAACCCGGATTCAAAGCAGACTTCTGTGATGCTTAACGGCTGTTCAGACAGAAGCTTTAATGAATGGGTAATCCTGTATTCATTCACGAACTGGGTAAAGGTCTTGTTGGTGATTTTCTTGAAGTAGCGGCAAAATGAAGGGACTTTCATATTCGCGAGATCAGCAATTTCTTCCAGGGTCATCTGTTCCCTGAAATGGTCTTTCACATAATTAAAAATAATATTAATCCGGTCATTATCTTCCACCTGGGTCTGGAGGTAATATTTTCCGGCGTTCAGAATCCTGCAGTCCTGGGTAAAAGCCAGTTCATCCAGAATGCCCAGAAACCTGATCAGCCGGTCCAGGGATGATGACTCGTGCATGTCTGCAATCTTTTTCCCGATCTCTTTCTTGGTATTTTCACCGAATACAATCCCGGCTTTTGATTTTTCCAGCAATGTAACAATCCGCTGCATTTCCGGGGCTTTCCAGATCGCTTCGCCTAAAAAATCAGGCTTGAACTGGACTACCATTTCATAATCGTTGTTGGTTTGTTCATTCGTAAGCCCGCAGTGCGGAAGATTACTGCCGATAAGTACCAGGTCACCATCCGAAAAGTAAGAGATATTACTCCCGATCTGCCTTTTCCCCGAACCTTTACAGACATAGATCAGCTCTATCTCCGGATGGTAATGCCAGACATGGGATTTGATGTTTTCATTGGTAAGGAATTTCAGGCTGGTAAAGCTGCTTCCTATGGTAGGATGTATGGCTTCAAAGGCGGGATGTGAATGTTTCATAACAATAATATAATGCTATATTGACTAAATTATACACAAAATTAACAATTAATATTTAATTAACATACAAACAGGGTTAATATAAGACATATATATGAAAATTGTATGGTAGACTGCAGTAGATTACTGCTGTATCTTTGCCCTATAAATTATTGATAACAAAAAAATTATCATGAATACATTCTTAAAAACCGGGATTCTTTTGGGATTCTCATTGATGTCAGCCAGCCTGATGAGTAAAGACAGGGATTTTTCTGTGTCTGTAGGAAACATAACAGCAAAAACTGTACATTTTGAAGTATCGAATGCTAAGAATATGTCAATATTCATCTACAATGATACGGAAGGTGAACTGTATTCTGAAAACCTGGGTTCGGAAGCGCATATAGCGAAATCCTATGATCTTCAGGCACTTTCCCCGGGAACGTATTATCTGATTGCAGAATCTGAATCCAGGATTGAAAAATATAAGATAAGCATTGATAAAAACAACCTAGTGAAAATGGAAAAAACACCGGTGAGCTCCGTAAGCAAACCCGAATTTACCATTTCAGGCCATACCGTGAAACTTCACATGGCTGAGGCTACCATGCCTGTACAGATTTCTGTTTATGATGACTCCAATACAGCCTATTACACAAGCAGCAAAAAATCTGCTGAAGGAGCACTTGACCTGACTTTTGATCTTAATCCGGAAACTTCCGGCACTTATATCATCCGGGTTGAACAGGGAGGAAGTGTTTTTAACAAAGTCGTTACTCTTTAAACAAGATCCATAACTAAATTATAGATACATTCCTGAATTAAAGGGAATAACAATTTTACGTACAGTCAGTTTTGAGGCAACTCTTCTTTTCTTAAATCACGGAGAAAGAGTTGCCTCATTTTTTTTTAATTATGGTGTCCCATATCAAGCTTGATTTTTTTCAAATCCTCAAGTTCGTGAACCGGACGTTCGATGTCGTAAGGAACCGGCATTTTAGAAAAAGTCTGAAAATACAGCAGGCAGGCATCTTTCCACCACACTGCATCTCTTGACTGGATTTTAAGCTTAGACTGGACTTCTGCAAACCTCTGTTCATCAACATAAGGCTGCATCCGGTCCCAGGTAACCTGATAACCGCGTACATTTTTAACACCCGTATCATATTTATAACACAGTTCTTCCCATAATGTTTTCCCGTCCTTCATTTTATAATTCCAGGGAACATGGTGAAACCACAGCAGAAGATTTTCCGGGCAGGTATTGATGTTTCCGTAGATTTCATTCAGCGGCGGACTATATTGTGAAACCGCATTGCTTCCTGTCCTGGTCCTGTCAAATCCGATTCCTTCCGCATTGGCCTGATGATAATATACAGGAGACCAGTCCGGCCTGCCGCCTTTGTAATCACCCCATGGTTCCGGGCCGTAATGATGGCCTCCTGCAAAAATATGGTGCAGTCCTAAAGGCATCATATAATCCACCACGGTTTCCCTTGAAGTGAGCATCATATTTTTTACCGGATCCAGAAAACGTTTATCATCCGTAAAGGTCATTTTTATCCATTCAGCGGCAATCTGTTCCGGGGTAAGTTCATGGTTCCAGGCCAGCCTTCCGAAGGCGTACCAGTTGGCCTGTGCAAACTGATGGCCGGTCCAGTTGGTATCTTCCCCGATGTTCGCCACCGCGGAAACTGCTGTAAGCTTTTGCGTACGTAGCGTACCGTCTGTAATTCTGACGATGGTAGACCCTTTTCCTTCTGCATAGGTATCGCTTTCCAGGGTTTCTTTAAACAGCGGAGCTAAATATGCCAGATGGTTAGACTGTCCCAGATATTCCTGCGTGATCTGGAATTCAACCATTTCAGGAGTCTTTTTTAAAGGCCCGAACAACGGGTTAAATGCTTCTCTCGGCTGGAAATCAACCGGTCCGTTTTTAATCTGGATGATCACATTATCCCGGAACTTGCCGTCCAGCGGCACAAACTCCAGATAGGCCTGTTTGGCGCGGTCTTCTTTGCTCGGACTGTACACAAAAGCCCTCCACATAACAATTCCGTTGTAAGGCTTCAGGACATCCGCCATCATATTGGCGCCATCAGCATGCGTTCTTCCGTAATCCTGAGGTCCGGGCTGCCCTTCCGAATTGGCTTTTACCAGAAAACCTCCGAAGTCGGGAACCAGTTTATAGATTTCGGCGGCTTTATCTTTCCACCACTTTCGGACATTTTTATCCAGCGGATCTGAATTTTCCAGTCCGCCGAGCACTTTCGGAGATGAAAAATTAACCGAGAGATATACTTTAATCCCGTAAGGACGGAAAATATCTGCCAGTGCTTTCACTTTAACCAGATAGTCATTGCGGAGCATGTTGGGTGAAGCATTCACATTGTTAAGCACCACCGAATTAATTCCTATGGAAGCATTCGCTCGTGCATATTCTTCATACCTCGGCGAAATCTTTCCCGGCAAATCTTCCCATTTCCATAATGATCTTCCGGCATAGCCTCTTTCAATACTGCCGTCCAGGTTGTCCCAGTGGTTGAGGATCCTTACATCATAAGAAGGTTTTTCCGTAATATCAAGACCTGTTACAACTGATTTTGTCTGCTGAAGGCGTAAAATATGATAGACTCCGTACAAGAGTCCGATTTCTTTTTCAGCAGAAATAACCAGTTTATTCTGAACCGTTTTTATGGTATAGCCGCCTTTCAGGTTTTTT
>Ga0265798_10001178_pt1 | contig 41384 bp, 45 predicted proteins | sample P3T30metagenome_FD_192430 | JGI IMG/M metagenome (GOLD analysis project Ga0265798, IMG submission 192430) | Plant litter microbial communities from East Loma Ridge, Irvine, California - P3 T30 | ecosystem: Environmental > Terrestrial > Plant litter > Unclassified | place: USA: California... | reverse complement strand
TAGCAAAGACTCGCGCACCCTGCGAATGTTCAACGTTTTGACTCAGGGAAGCTGCATAATCGAGACGGCCTGAACAAAAAAAAGTGAACTTGGATCGGTATCTAGTCTGCGAAGTTTCCGAAAGCTCTCGTCAGTGAAGAGACATTCAGTCGGCGTTGGAGAACAGTGCGTCAAGATTTCCAGTCATGCTAGACCACCGTTGTTTGAAGACGCCATCGTCTCTTTGAGGACGCGATGCGGTAGACTCAGCCATGCAAGGGTTTGGCGAGCTTAATTGATCAAGAGAGCAATTTCGACTGTGTCTGAAGCTTTGGGCAGGTCCTCTCGAAGTCATGGACAGGTCGCTTCGTCGGCCGGAGGGGTAAGTTGATGTTCATGGGTGTTGTTCTTCCATCAGAATCTCGTGGACATATGAAGCCAGCTCGGGACAATGATGAGTCGTTCGAAGGATGCCATTTCTTGATTTAAGCAAGGTTGCCTCAACAGTATGGTCAAGTTAACGCACAGCGAAGCCGTGAAGGTAGCGACAGGTCAAGTTGAGCGCTGCAAAGAGTTTCCTTGCCACACGTGCTTTCCAACGTCCGGTCTCCGGTCGTACATATTTCAAGGGAGGATCTGTTCGCATATCTTCAAGATCAGTTCACCTGGAAGTGGTGACGGTGGATTGATCGTGCCGTCGTCTCGCACTCCAGTCTTCTAGTTCAAGTTGACTCCCATGGTCGGTGAAGATGTTTAGCACTGCACCTTCCTGACTTTGACGTTGAGCGTGTCCTGAGTTGACACAATAGATTTGAGATTCCATACGACGTGGTATGGACCTCAGCCGGCGATGCGTCGAGTACTCGACTGCTGTTTGCCAGAACTGTCAGTCAACGACAAACGCGCTGTCAAGACACCAGTTGACCACGACACAAATCTAATGTTACCTCACCTGCGATGTACCACAGCAACAACATATGCAATATTCGCACGTATCTTGTGAATTAAAGATGATCTGACTACCCACCCAAACGCCACCATCCCACCTCACGAGTGACACCCATCCCCTTCCAAACTCATCGACGCCCTCACATACCTCCCAAACACCAAGTCGCCCAGCAGCACGCTCCCCGTAACCGCAAAGAGAATTCCAACATCGAACGTCATCACAGCGAGCATCCTGTCCATGATCAGCATCCATACATCTATCAATGGGCGAGTGAACATACAGCATGTATGCTATCAGCGCCCGGACGAACTCCAACGCCGCACTTGTACCATCCTTCTTGATGTTCCATGGTGCACTCGCGACCCAGAACTTCTGACGTGTATGTGTGCGTGTATGTGCTTTCTCAGCGTCGTGGACCGGCGCCGTCGGACTCAGTGGCTCTGTTTCTTTGTCTTCGGGCTCTTCCAATCTAACAGGCTGTTGACGTAGAGCGCGACTCCACTGCTGCTTATGGCTTCGGTCATGCTCCACCTCCTTTGTATGTCGTGTTTCACTCCACTTCCGTTCAAGTTGGCTCTTGAGTGCGCCGAGGAAGCGATTGAGCATGCCGAGCGAGAAGAGGAGTACGAGTGATAAAACGTATGATGCTGTTGATGTCGTGGTCCAATACGTGAACCATAATGTGACTTTTGTGCTGGAGGAGAAGGTTGATGACATGGGTGAGGACCCATGTGACATATCCATCTTCATGGTGTGCAATTTGGTACCGAAGGTGTAAACGGGTTGACTAGCAGAAGGTGACAGGTAGAGACGTATGTACGTTTGAAGTCGGCCTGATAATGCGAGGACAGAAGCGAGTTGTTTACCAGCTTTCATGTCCAAGTTGTATGCGAGTTGTGGGTACCGCGGTGTCACGCTAGCTTTGTGAGCAAGTTTGAGCGGGTAGGAAAGAAACATGCGTCTGCATCAGGGAAGTGAGTAGCTAACATGTCTGACATGCCCCCGAATACGGGAACATGTAAGCAGTACGTTTGAGCAAGATTGCGCAGTTGTGGTCGACTTCTCCTGTCTATAAGAAGGGAGGTTGCGCATCGTGTCGCTGGCGTCCGTGTGCAAACAGAGAATGCTGACAGTCTGAACCACAAATGACTACTGCTTTGGAACCACGTCTCGATGTGCAGTTGCGGGAAATTGATTGTTATGCATGTAGTTACTGCATGCCATGGTATACGACAAGACGGGGTGGAATGAATGTCGCGATGTCTCAGCATTCGGCCAATCAGAAATGGTAGACCGGCATCTTCTCATGCCTCGAAAGGTCCTGTGTGAGTTCGCACACTCTTTCGATATCTTTCAGGCCACTCAATGATACTCTTGCTCGTAAGGAATTGCCGTAGGGGAAGGTCTACCAAGTCGGTAGCGGCCTCTGGGCCTTGACGCCAGTCGAATCGTGTCTGACATGGACTGTAAGCTCATCTCTTCAGTCTGGCCAAATTTTAGGGCTCGTCTCGGTGTCGAGTGTGGACATGTTCGTCTGCCAGTCGCGTCCACTGTCGAGAGATGAGATTTTGGACCATCAGAGCAAGTGAGGTCTCAAAGCTCGAAGCTCAGGCCGCAAATGCTAGTCAGTACGGTAACTGTCGTGACTCGGTGGCACCAACGCTCAACGGCCGAAAAAACTTTGCCGTCAATGTTTCAGATGCGAACATGGCTTGCGATGTGCAGTGTGCAGTCGGTAGTCATGTCCATGATGTCGTATGCGAAGAGTCAAGTTGGTAAGACGTTTGTGTGTTCGTGAGGTGCGGAAAGTACCGCAGCTATTCCAGTCCAAACCGTGGGTCACAGCGAGGAGGCCGAGGCCTGCGGGAGATGGACAGCCATATTCTCCGCCTTCGTGCTGGTCGCAGCAACGTAGCTACGTCCGCGGCGTGCCATTTGCTGGATTCCAGACGATTGTGGCGCTGACGGGGCATGTGGCCAGGGATGCCTGCGAATGAGGCGTCCGAGCTCACGAAGCTGCAGGAACATTATTGCTGCTGGGTGAAGGGGCTGTCCGGTTTTGCGCACGACGAGACAGTTTCATACGTCAATCCCTCCGTGACACGCGACAATTGCTTGATCGAGATAGAGACGGCCATCACTGACTCGGCAGGCCGCAAAAGTACTGCTCCGACACGGCCGCACCCCGCTCAGAGTCCAAGACAGTATACTTGGTGTTGTGAAGTGATGCTCCCTCGCCCACCCGCTGCACGATAGCCTCACACGTCCGGTGCCATGGGGACCTGGCGACCTCTGCCGCGCATCGCCTTCGCAGTGTGCATATATCCGTTCCAGCCGTCCTCGCCCGCCGACCTGCCCCTCGAGATTGGCGACGAGCTGTACCTGATCGAGCAGGGAGGAAAAGATGGCGCGTGGTACCGCGGGTACCTGGTTGCGCCGCCGTCGCTGCTGGCAGGGCTCACGAGCGTGAAGGGCCAGACGCTGGAGGCGCGCGTCTTCTCGGGCATCTTCCCCCGGGGCTGCGTCGAGGTGCGCGAGGTGCTGGCCGACGGGAAGGGGGAGGAAGAACAACAACAGCAGAGCAACAGCAATGGCAGCGGCAATGGCAACGGCCTCGTCACGCCCACGGAAAGCACAAGCACGAGCACGCGCAGAGCCTCCAAACACGACCTGTCCGCCATCCCCTCGTCCGCATCGCGTCCCCTGTCGCGCCGCAAGTCGAGCCGGAAGCGTGCAGGCAGCCAAACATCGCAACAATGGACCGCCCGAGAGGAGCACCTCCAGCAGCTCATGCTGCCCCTCTCGCCGCTGTCGCTGTCAGACCCGAGTGCGCCGCGACCGCCCGCCCCCGTGCCCATGCTGAAGATCGGCGACGAGACGCCCACCTCTGTCCAGGAGCCGCTGGTCGACGAGATCGCCTCGTGCCTGCGCGAGTGGCACTCCACAAAGGTGCACGAGCTGCTGCTGGCACGCAAGTACGGGGCGCTCGACAACATGTCCGCCCTCGTCGCCCGCCTGGACACAGCCCGCAGACAGCTGCTCCACAAGGTCCTCACCGCGAAAGAGCTCGACAAGGTGCGCGAGGCAACCGTGTGGGACCTCGTGGCCGGCAACAAGATGCTGGTCGGGGACGTCATCGTGCGAAACCCCTCGCAGCGCGGACGCATCATGACGGGGGACGACTCGGCCATCGACATCACGAAGCTCCAGTCCATGATGAGCCTGCTGGAGAGCCGCCCATCGCCCCTCGCCGACGAGCACAACCTGCATCATCTGTTCGTGAGCCTTAGGCACGTCACGGGCGACGTGGTGGCAGGCGCGGCGCAAGTGAGCATGTACCTGTGCCTGAAGACGCCCGGCCTACCGCCACAGCCACTCTCCGAAGCCTACTCCTTCGATCTGACCGGCCGAGACGGGTCGCCCGTTTCCCTGTCTGGCGACAAGCTGCGCTCGCTGCTGGTGGATCTCAGCTCGACCGACGTTGGGGAAGGCGCAGGTTCAGGGTCCAGTCTGCACCTCGTTTTCCGCCTCATGACCAACGAGCCTCTGCGCGTACCGGCAGCGGGAGAGAAACCCGGGCCCCAAAAGGACGGCGCATCCGCAGAGAGCCCTAGCCTGCAGTCCTCACAGACTGGAAGCATCAGAGGCCGGCGCAGTGTCATGTTCGGCTCGAAACGAAAGGAGTCGACCAATTCGCGAGACACAGACTCGTCTGCGGGCTCCCGCCTCACAAACGCAGACGTGCTGCGGTCGCAGGGTTCGGATGAACGTCCGGGGTCCGCAGCCACAAGAGCGCGAGCACAGTCCAAAGATCAGAAGATTCTGAAACGAACCGTTGCAGTGGGCGTACTGCAAGTGAACCACGTCATGAAGAGTGATGCGGAAAGTGATCAGATAGTCACCATGTGGACCACGGCGTCCTCTTCGGATGACATATCGACAGACGACATCGGCTGGGATAGCTTGCTTTCCGACGTGTATCCCAGCTCCACCGGGAACTACAAGCGTAATGCGCCCATCAGCCAAATGAGTGTCCACCTCAAGGCATTCGTCAACCCAGACGCTGAGAGCCTCATTGAAAAGACGCCCACACTGCTGCACAACATCAAGCAGACACGAAAGATTGGCTTTTCGGGTGCTCCTACCAAGCCTAGGAGTGATATCTATCTGACCCTCGTCGAGCCCTTCTTGCCAAGAAACGCCTTTTTGGCCCACCCAAAGATGGGCACTGTGCCTTTAGTGCAATCATCACCCATGACCAACCTGCAGTTGACCATTGAAGTGCGAAAGAGCTCAGGCGAACGGATAGAGGGGTGCATATATCCCTCCGCCAATAGCGCGGGACACACAGCATGGCGTACTACTGCCGCCGACAGAGGCGAGGGTTGGAACTCGACCGTCCGACTGGCTATCGACCCGCAGGATGTCCCAGGATCTCACCTCGTTATGAGCGTTGCTGACGCACCTGGCTTCCCCTTTGCCCTCTGCTGGATGCCACTCTGGAACCAAGATGCCTTCGCTCGCGACGGCGACCATGCACTAACTTTGTACCGCTACGACGAGTACACATCAGGCATGATTGCTGGTAAAGGCGCTTACCTCGGCCTGCCATGGAGCGTAAGGAAGAAAGACGAGCACGTCATGGGACCAATGGCGGCTGTGCACCTCAAAACCTTCCTCTGCAGCACAAGGTACTCGCAGGACCCGACCATTCTAGGCCTCATCAAATGGCAGGATCAACCTCCAGGCGAGCTTATGGGCCTGCTGCGAAGATTCAACTTCGTTCCTGAGATCGAGGTTGTCAAACTGCTCGACGAAGTCTTCGACGCGCTCTTCGAAATCCAAAGTCATTACGCCGGGAGTGACGAGTACGAAGATCTAGTCTTCAATGCTCTCGTCGTCGTCTTCGGCATTGTTCACGATCGCAGATTCAATCTCGAACCCTTAGTCGACCAATATGCCCGAACGAAGGTCTTCCATTCGCTGGTCACGTCGTGTTTGATGCAGAGCTACGGGCGACTGCTAGCCAAGCCAACTGATCCAGAGTGTTCGCGACACCTACGAGCAACCTTCAAAGTCGGCAACCTCATAATGAAGTTTCTGGTAAATGCTCGAGAGAAGCAGAGGGCGAAAGAAGAGAGCATCGGCATCAAGGATCGCGTGCAATTCACCAAAGACATGAAAGTGCTTTTCGCATCTTTAGAGGCTTTGATGCGGAACAATTCACCAGTACTGATTGGAACCAAGACACTCCTGGTGCAGAATTTTCACTCGTGGTTACCAGAGCTCGACGGATGTATGCCTGCGATGGACGTATTCAAGTTGACGCAAAGCTTTGTGGAGGCATGCGACGGTGTGCAAGGCAAACTCATTCTCTACAAACTGCTGCTGGTTCACCATCTATCGGAGTTGCAGGTCTTCCGCGCGCCTGAGGTTCGCCGCCTTCTCCTGACCGGCACAGTCAAGTGGCTTGCTCCATACTGGGGCCGAGTGGAGACCGTCACCGACCAATGGAAGGATCAGGTGCGCCTCTGTTGCTCTGTCGTTGCGTCACAAGTCGAAGAACTTGGCCAGGAGGCTTGCGAATACATGTCGAAACTCGTAGACTCATATCGTGCGATACAGGCCACTCCACGGCCAGCTAAAAAGACGCTCTCGCTTCTATTCCCTACAGCCTACCCATTCCAATCGAGGGCAGCCACCACCGAGTCGACCTTTGACGAAGCACTGGCAGAAATATCGGCTGTTCTAGCGGCCATGTCGAACCTTCCTGCCCTAGTGTACATTGACAAAACAGCGGAAGACACACCGGAATTCCTCTTCTCGATTTTGCAAGTGTACATATCGATTCTCGATTGCGAAGCATACCCCAGCTCTTGGCTGAGTGTGCACATCTACCACCACAAAGCTACTATGCGTGCCCTGGAGAAGCTGTTCAACATTCTCGTCGACTCCTTCCTGCCACTACCCGACGAGGCCGACTCGTTCAACACCGACCTTTGGCGAGCGTTCTTTGATGCGCTTCTCAAGCTAGTTGGAAGTGATGCGCTTGCGCTCGAGACTTTCCCTGAGCAAAAGCGACGGGCTGCATGGAAGATTGCTGGCGATGTCCGTGAACACGGGGCGAATCTACTTCAAAGAAGCTGGGAAGCAATAGGCTGGGAGACGAGTTCCGAGGAGAAGAGCCGCTATGGGCTTGACAAGATGGGTGGCTTCCAGGTGCAGTACGTACCGGGCCTTGTTGCGCCAATTGTGGAGCTATGCCTCAGTGTGCACGAAGGCCTGCGCGGTGTTGCGATTGAGGTTCTGCAAACCATGATCCTCAGCGAGTGGACATTGAGCGAAGATCTGTCGCTTATACAAGCTGAGATGATTGATTGCCTAGACCACCTGTTCAAGACTAAACACCTCACCGAAGCCGTCCTTCAGAAGCACTTCATACAAGAGCTTGTGGAACTGTTTGAGCCGCTTGCTCAGGACCCGGAAGAGCCAATATTGGCAGCCCTGAAGACCCTTATTGCGACCATGGACGAATTGCTGGATCTGCTAGTCGCAGTGCACAGCACGGAAGCGACCGGTGAAATTTTCCACCTCATGGACACTCTGCATCTGATGGAATTTTTGAAGGACATGCAAAAGGAAGACATCTATATCCGCTACGTACACCAACTGGTGCAATTACAGGCAGACGCGCAGAACTTCACCGAAGCCGGTCTTGCACTTCGTTTGCATGCTGAACTCTACGAGTGGGACCCCAACGCCACCGTAGACCCATTAACCGATCCCAGCTTCCCTCCGCAGTCCTCTTTCGAGCGCAAGGAACAGCTGTACTTCCAGATGATCGAGCACTACGAGAACGGCCAGTCTTGGGACAATGCGCTCAGTGCGTACACAGAGCTCGCTTCCCAGTACGAACACAACATTTTCGACTTTACAAAGTTAGCGCGCACCCAGCATGCTATGGCCAAGATCCACGAGGGCATTGCAAGGGGCGAGCGTGCCAATCCCCGATACTTCAGAGTAGTGTACAAAGGCCTTGGGTTCCCCGTTGGGCTACGCGACAAGCAGTTCATCTTTGAAGGTTCCGCAACGGATCGACTAGCCTCGTTCACTGATCGCATGCAACAACAGCATCCCTCAGCGCACATTCTCAATCCTGGGGCTGAGCAGGATCTGGAGGGCCAGTATCTGCAAATTTTCCCTGTTAGCCCGCAGAAGGATCTTACGCATCCTATCTACCAGCGCGCGAAGGTGTCGCAATCCGTGCGGGACTACTACCTGCTATCTCGGCCATCTCATTTCACATCGGCCTCCAGACGGTCACCATCCAATGCGAACGCACGAGAGCCTTCGGTAGAAAAGACTGTCTACACAACTGCGGAGTCTTTCCCAACCATCCTGCGCCGAACAGAAATCACAGCTGTAGGCAATGTCACGCTTACACCTCTCCAAGCGGCCATTGAGCGTACTTCGCGCAAGACTACGGAGTTTGTAGTAATGGAGAAGAAGATTCTGGACGGTGATGATCCGGCGTTCAACAGCCTCACTCAAGAGCTGATGTATGCTGTTGATACGGCATCGGACAGCTGCATCGCCAATTACCATGACTTGCTCCCACCACCAAAAGACGCCGAGGATGAAGAGGAGCCGGAGAGCACCGAGCAACCCAATCCGCTAGAGAATGCCTTGCGCGTTGCCCTGGTTGATTATGCACTGGTGCTTCGACGATGCTTGGCACTCTACACAAGGCCTGCTCAGCAGGCCACAAAGGCGGACCTCACGCTGCGTAAGTGACGACCGTGTCGCGTGTTTGAAGTAGCTAATCGTCAAATAGGATTCGAATCTGCGTTTTACAGAGAGCTGTCTTTCCTCACACCACTCAACATGGCGCCAGCAATGCGATCGCCAACAGGTTCATGGCTGGCTGCAGCAACGGCTCGCTCTCAGGTAGCAAGCCCAACACCTGACGGCCCTCAGACCAATGGCACGAGAGTCACGTCCCCAACTCCGAACGGCCGACCTGCTCGCCAGGACAAGAAACGGCTGAGCCTGTCCTTCCTCACCAAGGGCGTGCTCCTGGGTGACTCGGAAAAGACAAAAGAGAAGGATGCCAAAGCCGACAGGCAGTCGATTGACGACTACGAATCGTCTTCGGCATCATCGACACGGAGCGCAAGCAAAGACCTCGGTCGTAACCGCCTCAGCCTCAGCTTCCTACACGCAAATCCCTCGCCTACTCCGAACTCGCCGGCACCTGAAGCACTACCGGTGTTCTCCACATCGAACAATGCCAGTCAGGCCAACATGAGCCAGTCTAGCCTCGGGCGCGCATCGAGCCGCAGCAAGCGACCCGAGACCAGCAAGAGCGAGAAGAGCGAGGGTAGCGTCAGGGGCAGCGTGAAGAAGCGGCTGAGCTTCATGAACATATCGAAGAAGAGTAGTAAGAGCAGCGTCAAGGGGAGGGCGTATGATACCCTGGTGGAAGAGTGAAGGTGTTTCGTCAATTGCACTGTATACCATGTTTGTTCTTTTTTGCTTTAGTCATGTCGCGGTGGTTAGATGGGCCTTGTAATGCTTGGAATGTGCGGCCTCGTGTAGTGCTTGTATGATAGCGCGGAGGCCCTTTTGTATACCCGGAGGAGATGGCACATAGCGCAAAGCTGAAGTTTGAATTGGTACTTCTGGTCGAGAATGTAATAAGTTAGCGGTGATACCTCGTCATGCATGTGATTTGCCGGCGGCCGCTAGTAGTCGGCTTATCGATATCAAAGTTCGTAGTCTAACATTTTCAAAAAAATGTTCCAGACGGCCCATTGACCACGATCAAGTCTCACAACATGTCGCTGGAAGAGAGACTGACCAAGATCCGGGACAATCCGAAGCTTCAAGGCCAGCAGCAGGTAATTTGCGCCTATGAAGCCGCCACTTTGTGCCGTGCTAACCAGCTGACCCCCCAGACGCATGTGCTGCTCTCCGCCATCGAAGACACGCTGCAGGCCGAGCGCACGCCGACGGCCTACTTCGCGGCACTCCTGTCGCTGTTGTCGCGCCAGATCACCGAGCAGGGCATCGCGAACAAGGACACGGCCACGGCCACCGTCTACCTCCTCGACCTCGTCACGCCCCATGTGGCCGCCCCGCTGCTGCGCTCAAAGTTCACCGAGATACTGACCAGCCTCGCGCCCGCCCTCACACACAAAGACGCCGACGCGCCGCTCATACGCTCATCGGTCGGATGCCTCGAGTCGCTGCTGGTCGTGCAGGATGCGCGCGCCTGGGAGCTGCCGCAGTCGCAGATCAGCCCCCGGAGAGCCATCGCGGGCCTCCTGCAGATATCCGTTGATACACGGCCAAAGGTGCGCAAGAGGGCACAGGATGCGCTGGCGAAAGTGCTGGCCAGCCCGCCGCCCAGCCCCTCGCTGGACCATCCCGCGGCCGACATGTGCGCAGAGACGGCCATGAAGATGCTGCACGACATTGCCGAGGCGGCGGCGAAGGCGCGGAAACAGCACAAGGCCAGCAAGGACAAGGACGCGCAGAACAAGGACCCCGATCTGATCCACGCGCTGCAGCTCATCAAGACGATTGCGACGTCGTCGGGCGGCTGGCCGAGCAGGAAGATCGACGTGCTGTGCGAGCTGCTGCTGAACATCTCAAAGTCGAGCAACGAGTACCTCACCATGGCCGCCTTTGACATCTTCGAGGTCATCTTCGCCGGCATGGTTGGCGAGATCGCCTCTGCCAAACTCCCGCGACTGCTCGAAGTCATCGCTGAATTGCAGCCCTCCAAGAACGACACGCAACTGCTGCCGCCGTGGATAGCCGTCATCTCACGGGGCTACGAAGTCGCCGCCCAGATGGAGCCCGAAGACACCTTCATGAAGCTGCCCGAGCTCTTCACCACCATCTCCGAGTTCCTCACCTCGTCCTCGCACAACATCCGCATCTCCGCCTCCGAATGCTTGATCTCTTTTCTCGTAAACTTGATACCCGATAGCGTTATCCTCGAACCCTCCATTTACGACCAGAAGACGCTGGAGAAGGTCGCGAAGATTGCGCAGAATCTGCTGAGCGTCAAGTTCCAATCGGCGTGGATGGAAGTGTTCAACATGCTGTCCGCCATGTTTGAGACACTGAGATGGCAGTCCGACCCCTTGCTCAAACCAGTGTTAAGGGCCATTGGAGACCTGCGGAGCAATGAGAGTTTTGCTGGCAAAAAAGAGGCAGATGCCGTCATCTCGCGAGCAATTGGCGCAATGGGCCCAGACGCTGTGCTCGAGGTCCTGCCGCTGAACCTGCCACGACCGCCACCGGGCCAGACAGGGCGAGTCTGGATGCTGCCGTTACTCCGTGATTCGGTACACAACACTAAGTTGGCGCATTTCAGAACCATCATGGTACCGCTGAGCGAGCAGCTGTATCAGCGCGTCATTGAGCACGGCGAGAAGGCCAAGACGATGGAGATCAAAGTGTTTGAGACCGTCGTCCAACAAATCTGGTCAATACTCCCGGGCTACTGCGATCTGCCCACGGACCTTGCCGAAGCATTTGATCAGGGCTTTTGTGAGATGCTGGCGAACTTGCTGTATGGCCAGGCCGACCTGCGAAACGACATATGCAAGGCTCTTCAGAACCTGGTCGACAGCAACAAAGCCGTCATCGATCTAGAGGGTGAGGACGATCTCATAGCGCAGGCGCGTGTGTCCAAGGCAGATGCGAAGAAGAATCTCGAGCATTTGGCTGGCTTTGCGAGCAACATGCTGGCAGTGCTGTTCAACGTTTACAGTCAAACTCTACCTCAATACCGCGGCACCACCCTCCGGACCATCAATGCTTTCCTGAGCATCATACCGGAGAAGGAACTCATGGAGACATTCGAGCGAGTGGCAACCAACTTGGAATCTTCGTTACCAGATGAGGGCCCCCAAACACAGGCGGATAAACAAAAGCAAAACCGGAGTCCAAACCAGATGCCGCCAATGAGTCACACTCTCATGGATTTGATCATCACCATCTCTCTCTACCTTCCGCGAGATAGCTATCGATCGCTTTTCCGGATGGCTGAGATCATGATCAATAAGGACAAAGACCCGCAATTGCAGAAGAAGGCGTACAAGCTCATTCCTCGCCTGGCTGAGTCCGAAGCTGGCAAGGCTGCATTGAAGGACCGTAACGGCGAATTGCAGCAATTGCTACTGCAAAGCGCAGAGAAAGCCTCAGCCCCGGCAAGAAGGGACCGACTGCTTGCCATCTCTCAAGTAATTGAGTCTCTGCCTCAAAGCGACCTCCACTTCATTCCTTCGATTCTGTCTGAGGTGGTCATTTCCGCAAAGGAGAGCAACGAGAAAGCACGCGAAGCAGCGTACAATCTACTGGTTGCCATGGGCGAGAAGATGGCAGAAGGCGGTCAGGTTGTGCAGACAAAGGTTCCCAACATGCCTGCGGATGCTCCAACCGTCGATGCATCGCTGGAAGAGTACTTCACCATGGTATCAGCTGGTCTTGCGGCCTCCAGTCCTCATATGATCTCCGCCTCGATTACCTCAGTCACCAGGATATTGTACCAATTCCACGACCAGATATCGAACGAGACGATCAAAAGCTTGCTTGAGGTTATGGACATTTTCCTCCAGAATCCAAACAGAGAGATTGTGCAAAGCGTGCTAGGCTTCGTCAAGGTCGAGGTCATCTCGCTCCCAGAGTCACTTGTCCGGCCGCGCCTGAAAGCACTCTTGTCCAATTTGATGGTCTGGAGCCACGAGCACAAAGCCCACTTCAAGGCAAAGGTCAAGCACATCGTCGAGCGCATGGTCCGCAAGTTTGGTCTAGAAGAGGTCGAGCGCGCATGCCCACCGGACGATCGCAAGCTCATCACCAACATCCGCAAAACGCGCGAGCAACGCAAGAAAAAGAAGCAACAAGCAGATGAGGACGGTGAAGAAGAGACCGAGAAGCCCAAGGGGCGGTTCGAGAGCGAATACGACCAGGCAGTGTACGGCAGCGAAAGCGAAGAGAGCGACGGCGATTCCGAAGACGAATTCGTCAAGAGCCAAAGCAAGCAGCAACGACAGAACGGTGGCAAGGGAGGCAAGACCTACATCATCGAAGACGAAGACGAGCCCCTCGACCTTCTCTCGAAGAATGCTCTGGGCAACATCTCCTCCACGAAACCACTGCGCCAGCGCAAACAACCGCAGAAGATCAAGGCCCGGACAGACATGGACGGTAAGCTCCTCCTCGGCGACTCAGACGACGATGCGCCGAAGTCCAAGTCCAAAAAATCACGAGATGCCGACGACGACATGGACATCGACGACAACTCCACATCTCTCGAAGCCGGCATCAATGCATACGTCGATGCCATTCGCGGGCGCGACGCAGCGCAGCGCGGCCAAAAGGGCAAACTCAAGTTCAGCAACAAGAAGAGTAAAGACGACGATGAGATGGATGTTGAAGAAGATTGGCAGCAGGTCCGGAAAGCAAAGTCTGGGTCGGGTATGGGTCGTGGTGGGATCAAAAACGGGAGGCCGGGGCTTGGTGCGGTCAAGCAGAAGAGTGGGAATGTGAGTGATGGTGGCGGTAAGGCGAGGGTTGAAAAGAATAAGAGTCCGAGAGGGAGAGGTGGTAGAGGCGGGATGGGTAGGGGTAGGGGCGGAGGGAGTAAATGGATGGGACCGAAGTAGTGTGATGTTGGGGGAGTGACATGGGTGTGCATCTATGTATATGGCGTTCAAAATAGATACCAGTTCTCGATTTTATAACACGTACAGAAGAGTGACAAGATGTCCAGGACCGATGGATCGATACAGAACAGGAGAACATGGTTGCCTCCCTAACATGACGTGGTCTTCTCGACTCAGTGCGACATATCCGCAAGCACCTCCTTAACACTCGTCCTCTCCCTCAGTCTCTCAATCCAAGCAGTCACCTCTGTGTACTCGCTCAGATCCACCAGGTCCTTCATCATACCCATCATCATGTTCTGCCACTGGAACATCGCCAGATCCGCGTACGAGCACTTGCCGCCCACGAGCCAGCCCTGCTCCTGTGTCTTCAGATGTCCGTTCAGGACGCTGGTCACGCGCTTGATTTCGGCGTAGTACCGGTCCTTTGCGCTTTGTACTTGTTCGCTATGGAATTTCGTAAACCTTTTGCACAAAATCAGCGCTTATCTCAAACACACTCCATATAGAGAAGTTGCTTACCAAACCGCCTGGCCTTTGATGTAAATATACTAAGTCAGCGTTTGTCTCGCATAAAGATCATACATGGAACCACGTACCGTAGTATGGGCCTTGGCCAGACACTACATCATGCGTATTAGCAACTAAACTTCAACACAGAGCAATGTTTATCCAGTACCTTGGAAAAACAGCCACTGCTTCGCAAGCCAGTACTCCTTGCTCCCCGGCTCAAAGCTAATCTTACGCTCAGTATCGTACTTGTCGACCAGGTACTCAATAATAGCGCCGGATTCCCACAGCGTCAGGTCGGTGTTTGGGTCTTGGATGGCGGGCATACGGCCGTTTGGATTGATCTTCAGAAAATCTGGCTGCTTGAGGTCTGGGAAGCTTACGTCTTTGACGTCGTGGGGGATGCCGAGCTCTTTGGCGACGATGCGGACTTTTGGGGGGTTGGGGCCGGCTTTGCCCCATATGGTGATTGGCTTGAGGGTGCTGTTGGAGGACATTGTGCGGCTTTTGGGTGCAGGTGTTGTTGTGATGTGGGTTCGAAGGTGTTTGGATAGGTTGGAGGAGCTGTTTGGCGTTGTGAGAAGCTTGATGTTGAAGATTCTGGGCGCCATATATACTTCATTTTTAGTTGTTTAGACATTTCATGCTTGACTTCATTGCATGTAAGCGTGAATTCGTCTCGCTCTTTCCACAGACCGACCGACATGCCGCATCGACTTGATTACTATACCATTGGCGGTGTGGTTACCGATATGTGGCTACTCGGAAGCTGTAGCATCCGGTCGCTACATTTTTACGAGGGCTTCGTGTAACTCGTCGTTGTATATCTTAGACTATGACCAATCGCAGTAGTGACAGTACTGCACAATCGTGTCATCTCGAGTGCGCTAAGCCTGTATGCGTGTGAAAATCGACGCTCAGTTGTAAGGTGAGTGCACAATCCAGATCCGGGTAAGGAAGACAATTCGGCGTCGGGCTGAGCTTACAAATGCTGAGGCTGAAGGTGGTTAGTCTGTGAATGGTCCGTGGGTTTTACGGAGCACTCTTTTTGCACTTCCATTCCTCAACATCATCAAACACAAACCGGTGTGCGCTTTGCAGTCTCATCATCGCATCACTGAATTTATCTTGCCAACAATTGTGTCTTGCGTCCTAAGCACCTCGACCTACATCATCGGCCAAGCGTTCTGAGAACACTGGTGGTACGCTTGCGGCTCTATCCGTTACTGGAGTATCTCTAGTGATGTCTTTTTGATATTCACATGATAAGTATTTACGAACACAGATGTTGCAAGCTCGGCTCCGCTAGAATGGGGATGCCTGGTGACAGAGAACTAGTTCACGGTCGAGGGTTTGATGTACACGGTTGTCAAGATTTCGGGACTCGCTCCACCGTATATCATTGGGACACCGCGTGGCAGTTGTACGGTGCATACCTGGCTAGTCTGAGATCAGCTACACAATGGAATGTTGGTCACTTCTGCCACGTGCGATGGTCTCCAACCTTGGAAGATGGCGAAGAGTGAATACTTGCAATGTGTTCGCATTCGAACATGTCAAACATTGCGGGCAAGCACGCAGGTGTGTCTCTCAACTTCAGTGGGTCCCAATTGAACTCGCATAACGTTTCGAGTCCTCCTAACCCTCCTCAGAGGGCATATCGAGGCACGCGACTTTGGGGTAGACACCTGATAGGAACAAGGATCCGTTGCACCGCGCCCATGGTACCAATTGCTGCTACCTACAAAGACTGTGTAGCTTTCGCTGCTGTTACCTGTTTCAGATGTGTAGTCGTGGCTCTGTTTGGTGCAGCCAGTAGCAGTAGAAGTCGTCGATGGAGAACCTCGGCACGACGTCACATGCCCTGAATGGCCACGCCATTGTCGATTCGGCTCGCCAAGTCTTCCGTGAGCAACTCTACTCAAGATGCAATGATAAGTCCAGTGTGGAAGATAGTATCCTGCAGACTACCTTGCCGTCGCCAGCATGATGGAGGTCACAATCGCCAATGCTGCTTTGATCACGTTGCTCGAAGCGGTGCTCGCATCCTACTATCTTCCACATCTACTATCGAACGGTACTCTCACTTCATATCTAGCAGTTTTCTCGTTGTGTAACTTATCACTGTTCGCCGTCCATCGGTTGTTTCTCTATCCTCTACTTTTCAGCCCGCTAAGGCACCTACCAAAGGCGCGAGGCTCCATACCCCTCGTCGGACATGGCTTGAAGCTTTTCGGACGGCCCGCAGGCCAGGCTCATTTGAACATGATGAAAGAGACGGACAACGATGGAATCATTCTTACACGAGGCTTCTTCCATAGCGACAGACTCATAGTCACAAGTCCTGCAGCTCTGGCCGACGTCCTAGTTCACAAATCCTACGATATGGAGAAGCCACCATTGCCGCGCGCTTTCCTAAAGAAGTTTCTGGGCGACGGCTTGCTTATGACCGAAGGCGACGAACATAAACATCACCGGAAGCACATTATGCCTGCTTTCCATTTCCGTCATATAAAGGTTGGTCAACCCGTACGAAATGTGTACGAGACAAAACGCTGACTTCGAGTGCTTGTCTTAGGAGCTATACCCGGTGTTCTGGTCCAAGTCAGTAGCGTTGTGTGCTGCGCTCCACCGGAAACTGAGCGAGAGCGAGGCCAAGGTGCTTGAGATTGGGCACTACTCAACTCAAGTGACGCTCGATATCATCGGACTAGCTGGACTTGGCCGCGACATCGATTCGTTGAGAAATAGTGACGATGCACTTATAGAGAACTACGAAGAACTTTTGGAGCCGTCGACGGAGAAAGCGGTCTATTTCTTCGTACACTTGCTATTCCCGCAGTGGTTCATCGAAAAGCTACCTTGGAAGTTGAACGAGCGAACGCGAATCATAACCATCAATTTGAAAAGAATATGTACCGACTTCGTGGTACAGAAGAAGCTGAACATCAAGCAAGAGAGTCAAGAAAGCCGCGATATTCTTTCCATCATGATGCGAAGCAACAATTTCTCAGATAGTAATCTCGTAGATCAACTCCTCACTTTTCTGGCTGCTGGGTAAGCGCAAGTAACAATCGTCTCGCAGGAACATGCATGCTGATACAGTATAGTCACGAGACCACCTCGTCAGCTCTCACCTGGTCGACTTATCTTCTATCCAAGCACCCAGGGATGCAGAAGCGACTTCGAAACGAGATACAGCAGAACATTCCAGACCCAAAAGCTCTCTCGGACCCGTCCACGGACATTGCCAGCTTGCTAGAGGGTATGCCATATCTCAACGGCGTCTGTAACGAAGTGCTGCGCCTGTTTCCAACCATTCCGGTGACGGCCCGCTGGACCATCAAAGACACAACCGTTGCAGGACAATTCATCCCAAAGGGCACGACAATCTTCGTTGTCCCCTGGGCCATCAATCGCAACCCGAAGCTGTGGGGTGCCGATGCTGAGGAATTCATTCCCGAGCGGTGGATCGATAAGGAAACAGGACGAGCAACCATGAATGGCGGCGCTGACAGCAATTTCTCCTTTCTCACCTTCCTACATGGACCGAGAAGCTGTATCGGGGAGCGTTTTGCGCGCGCCGAGCTGAGGGCCCTTCTTGCAGCTTTTGTCGGCTCTTTCGAGTTTGAGATGGCGGATCCTAACGAAAAAGTCATAGTGGGTGGAACGGTAACTAGCAAACCGAAGGATGGTATGAATCTTCGGATCACACCTGTAGCATGGGGCTCTGAGTAGAATTGTTTGTCCTTACTCTGTTACGATAAGCGCAATAATCAAGTTGCTCCTGCGGTTGCGAATATGCTCATCACTATTCGGATGACGGTCTGAATCGTACTTGACTACTTTTATTGCCTGAAGAGGTATCGATGATGAATCGAGCGACAGAACCGTACCGATGAGGTATTTACTGGTGAGGGACGCACCGACGATGAATATGTTGGTCTTCGACACGTCGTTTCGCGTCCTTCTTCAAGATCGAAAGTATAGTTTGATAAAATAGAAGCGATGAAAAGGGTAATCTCATATACGAAGTAACGAACCAGCACACCTCTTGATTCCGCAGTGGGACCCTGCGCTAAGAGGCACCAAGCCACAGATCGTTAGCTCCCATCTGGGCTTCGGCCGCAATCCGCGTCGTACCTCATCCACGTCAAAGAACAGCCAATGACATATAGTCGATCGACGCCCGAAAGTGACACACGCAAGCCTCGGCCTGCTCGGTGAACGAGACCACCGAGGACCGGACACTAACAACAGTACGTGACTATATATCAGATCTTGTGGACACTCCCTGATTTGCACACTCAGTAACGAACAAAATGGCAACCGCGGTCAGCTCTGTGATCAAGCACACTGTCAGTGAGCCTGCCTTTACAGGCGCGCTTCTCTACCTGCTCACGCGTGGACCGCTGTCTATGCGAGAACGCCTCCTCCAACCTTTCCAACACAATCTCCTCGCAAACAATGGCGCCGCCAGACTCGCGACTCTCATCCTCGCTCTAAAGGTGTTGACTGGTGTAGGCGTTTTCAGGCGTATCAATGAGGCACTGAACAGCCTGGCGTTGAATAAGTGGCGCCTTTCGGGGTCCCCTGGCGCTCCTTACAAATTTGGTCCTGAGAAAGAAGAGCTGGTCGTTGTCACTGGCGGCAGCTCTGGCTTTGGCTATCTGTTAGTGCAGGAGTTCTCGAAGCACGCTAGAGTTGTGGCGCTGGACATCTCCGACTTTCCGCCAGAGCTGGCCAAACGTGAGTGTTGCTGAAAAGATGGGAGCTGGATGGAAGAGACTGACTAAGCTTAGTCGACGGCGTTCACTTCTACAAGTGTGATCTTAGCGACACGCCAGCTATTGAGCAGGTGTGCAAGGAGATCAAGCAGACGCACGGCGAGGCGACGGTCTTGATCAACAATGCCGGCATCGGGAACGGAACGACCATACTTGAGGTAGATTGTGGCTTTACATCGCCTTTAGACTTGCTGACCATGTTTACAGACGAGTAACGAGGATTGCGAGAGGCTGTTCAGAGTCAACCTGACATCTTACTTTGCACTCATCCGCGAATTTCTCCCCGGCATGCTGCGCCAGAGGAAAGGCCACGTTATCACCATGGCGTCAATGGCATCATTCGCCTCAGTCCCAGGGATTGTCGACTATTGCGTCTCCAAGGTGGGAGCATTGTTCCTCACTGAAGGTTAGTGAAAGCCCGATATCACGTGAACGAGCATGCACAGGGTCTCGTATCCTTTTGCACAGCACAAGAGCTGACGCTGCCATAGGACTTCGCGCCGAGTGCATGACACGTTATGAGGGCGGTGAAAGCATATGTACGACCTCTGTTCACCCTGGATGGCATCAAACGGGTATCCTAAAGGGTGCTGGGGACTCGTTGGCCAAGCGCGGCATTGTTGTCCACCCACCGAAAAATGTCAGCGATGCTGTTGTGAAGCAAGTATTGAGTGGCAAGAGCGGACGTTTGGTAGTACCAAAATCCGGGGAGCCGATATCATTATTGAGAAGCTTACCACTATGGGCGCAAGATGCCTTGCAAGGATATGCTTGGCGTAGTAAGGATCACTTCGCCTTCGAAAAGAAGGCGAATTAGTCAAGTTTGCGGTTCCTGTTGCATGCTTTCCGTGTCCCGGGACTGCACAGATCTTAGATGGTGGGGGGAAGAACGATTTCTGTAACATGCAACCCTAGACAATTTTAATGTGCTATGCTTTTCTTCGTGATATTTCCTCTCGCTCATAGCAAGTGACGGTTTGCCTACTTGTTGACCAGGATTGCTTTGACAAAGGGAACTCGATGGTGGGATCGACGATGATATGGCTATGTGTGGCTCGTTGAGCATTTTGACGCTCGTTACACAAGGTACACACGATTCAGTGGATCTGGTCTTTGCATCCGAGAGATATGCAAGATCTAACGAAGGAAGACTTTGCCATGTGTCGCAAGACTTGACCGAAGGATGTACCGCATGTAAAGTGAGGCGCGTCACCTTGACGATTGATATTTTGCCCCAGACCGGGACATATGTTAGTCAGACATGTTGAGTTAAAGTCAGATGGTTTCCATTACGATTATGCTCGCACAAACCAACATTAGTTCATGGACATTGTAGACGACATACCCAATCTACATCACTTTCTTCTTTTTGCCACCTGCACTTCGGTTCACATTAGCATTCTCATTGGCATGGCCATTAGCATGACCATTCCCAATCCCATTAACCACGCCGTTCAGAGACGTCTTTTGCGTCGCACCACCTCTCCTCATACCCAGCACCCTCTCCAACAAGCCAATCCAGATCTGCATCACCATCACCAAAACCCGGACAACATAGTCCTTCCAACCCAGCACTGGTGTCACGCCCCTACTGAACTTTGCATTCTTCACCTCCCACGGCACATTTCCATCTAGCCTCAGGCCCACTCTCATGCCGCTGCTAAATCCATCCTCGTGAAAACCGTAGCCAGTCCACGCACCCGCGTACCACACGCCTCGCTTCCCTTGGATTTGCTCGAGGTTCTCTTGCGCGGCGATCATGCGGGCGTTATAAAGCGGATGTCGATATGAGCACGACGCTTGCGTGAGCGCCGGATCTGGCGGGTTCTCTGGATTCAGCGTAACCAGGACGTCTGAGAAATCTTCAACAGGAAGGGACTGGAGGATATTCATATTGTACGTCAAGGAGACAGTTTGGAGGGAGCCGGACGGATTCGCATTGCTTTGCTTGGGCGGAGGCTCGGAGGTAGTTAAGTAGTTCCATGCAGACCATGCGGAGCGGCGCTTGGGCATGAGCGACAGATCCGAATGCAAATATGCCATGTTGGGCGTGGTTTCAAAAGCCGCGAGGATGGAAGCCTCGTCTGGTGTTGCTGAGCTGCCGACGATGTGTCGCGCTTGGTCGCCGTGGCAGGCGAGGATCACTTCGTCGAAGACTTCAGATCTGCTGCGGCCTTTGCTTGTGATGTTGAGCTGCACGCGGCCTTCTTTTCGCGTGAGGGAGTCTACGGATGTGCTGAGGTGGATGTGCGTTTTGGAACACTCTTTGATGACCGCATCGATGTAGTGTCTTGCGCCTCCGCCGATTGTCAGCCATGGCGGGCGCTCGGAGATGGTGGTAAGCAGGTGGTGGTTCCACATGAAGCGGACGAGTGTCAAGGCTGGGAACTCTAAAGCGCACTTGTCTGCGCCGGTACTCCATACACACGCTGTCATGGGGATCAGGTAGTCATCCCGGAATGCATCAGAGTAGCCTTCCTTCTTCAAATATTCTCCAATGCTCGTCTCGGCCGTGATGGTGCTCGAAGAGCCCGGTTTTATAGAGAGAAGATCCAAGGCGAATTGGTTGAAGCGGATGATGTCGAAGATCATGCGCCAGAAAGAAGGCTTCAGAGCGTTTTCTGGCTGGGCAAAGAGGGCACTACCAGATGTGCCGGACCACTCGAAAGCGCCGGCATCTCGCGATATGCCAAAAGTCATCTCCGATGCTATCGTTTCGACGTTGATTGCTTTAAGGAAAGCGATGAAATTGGCTGAGTAGTTTAGTCTCCAAAGCATGACACGTGTAAAGTGGAATACCTACGATATGTAGCTGTGTTCAAGACAATGAAGCCTGTGTCGACCAAGGTGGTTTTGGCATTGTGAGTCCAGGTTACTGTGTTGGTGTGACCACCGAGCCGGTCTTCCTTTTCGATCAAATGTATCTCGTGAGGTGTGTTGCGAAGCGTCCAGAGTGCGCTCAGACCCGACACACCGCTGCCGACAATGGCGATGCGTTTCTTCTCCATGGTGAGAAAATCAAAGCTAGGGTGTCAGTGGCGCGTGTAATTCACCCAGACATAGATCCGCACGATAGTCTGAACATGGAGACTAGAAATTATCAAACGGAGTCAAATTCTGAAGTGATGAGGTCATTGATTTGGAGCGAAGGACCGAGCGATGTTAGTGTGGAAACGCCCGAATTGATACAGTTGTGTCAGCGCAACATGGCAACGTGGAGGATCGTGTGAGCGCATCGTGATGGCGTATCGAACTCGTCCACTGGATATACGAAGGTTGTGTAGATGTCATGATGGTGGTGTCTAGAGCACATGTAGGCGCTGAGTAAGACATTTTGATATGAGCGCCAGAGATGGCGGATGTTGAGAAGTCGTCTGAACTTGAGGCCATAGAGCAGTTGAAATCGGTAGTGTACATGCACTGCATGCGAGTGGACGCGGGAGTGACGTAGGCACGTGATGGGTCCTTGGCGGTTGGCAGATGGCTGTGCGACGGTTGAACGTTGAACACCAAGAACACATTCACGACACGCACACGCACAACCGAATCGCATACCGGCACTACAAATTTCTCGAAGCGCTTCACCACAGACGAATAGTAACACGCGCACACCCAAGACACCATGTCGAACCTCGTCGACGCAGAGGCGGGCACCGAGCGCTTTGGCGGCTACGAGGCGGAGCTGAAGCTGGTGCAGGCCGACCTCAACCAGCAGCTGGAGCACATCAGGGAGTCGACCGGCGAGCCGCGGAAAGCGGCCATCAGCAAGGCGGAGCGCGCGCTGGAGGAGGCAGAGGAGCTGGTGCGTTGGAGCCTGGATGCGCGCGCGCGCGCGTACATTGCTCGAGAAGACACGGCATGCTAACACAATGGCTGCACAGATTGGCCAGATGCGCCTCGAAAAGTCCAACATTCCCGCCAACCTCAAGTCCAAATTCAACGCGCGCTTCCGCAACTTCGAGACGGACCTCGACCAGACCAAGCGCAAGCTCGAGGGCTACACCAACGACCGCAGCAAGCTGTTCGGCGGCCGCTACACCGACAATCCCGACACCGATACCGACGCTCAGCTGGAGCAGCGCCAGCAGCTGCTATCCGGCACCGACCGCCTGAACCGCTCGTCCGGCCGCCTGCGCGAGTCGCAGAGAATCGCCCTCGAGACGGAGCAGATTGGCGCAAGCACCCTGGGCGACCTGCACCAGCAGCGCGAGCAGATCACCAACACAAGAGAGCGCCTGCTGGAGAGCGAGAGCTACACAGACCGGAGCATCAAGACGCTGCGGGGCATGGCCAGGCGGTAGGTACCTGCCCGTCATTTGCGTGTGAATGCGAGTGCTAACAAAGCTGCAGCATGGCCACGAATCGCATCATTACCATATCCATAATCACCGTCCTCGTCCTTCTCATCGTCCTCGTCATCTACAGCAAGTTCAGATGACTGTACATTTACTGTTGTATTTTAGCGAGCAATTGGTCGCGGCGTCTGGAGCATGTTTATCAGTAGTACCTGCTTGTCACACTTGAATATAATTGGTATTCAAGCCCGCACAATTGCTTGTCACATGAAGCTATGACTGTCTTTGACCCGGCTTATGCCACCGAGTTCCATCGAGCCCGCGGAGCTTCTCGGGCTTTCGTGCCGAGCGCTCCCTAGCAGACAGGAGTCTCATCGCGATCACTTCACATCAGCACCATTCACGATTGGACGCCCATCGACATCGAAACCCGTCTGGTCTCAGGTATGCGCTGATTGGAGTCGGCCCTTTGACCGCTCCACGGAGCTGCAATCTACAGCACGCCCATGACCTACCGAGAAGGGCAATTTGGAGGATTTGTGGTCGACCCTACTGGTGTGCTAGTCTTCGAAGCTGAGCGTACGGCTTCTGCGTTACTCCGCAAGAGGAGAGACATGCAGCATACAAGGTACGTCGACGCATCCCCAGGCACTTCCCGCATACCAAGGTATGGCCAGCTCGGGGTCGGCACAACGACGCCCATTCGATTTGAATGTTCGCAACTTGCCGTTGACAGGCTCGACCCTCTCGTGGAGCCAGGGAACAATCCCTCTGTCCATGTCCACCAGATATCGGCGGCACTGCCTTCGCCTCAGATATGTGTGCGGTCCGGAGTCATGGATCCAGCCAAACTCTCGACATGCACGATCAGCCAGCAAACGATTCCTCGAGCTACGGGACCGCTTCCAACTTCTTCAAAGCCAGGAACGGACTCTGTACGCATCCCATAGATCATATTTCGAAATCATCTACGAGACCGCAGCACCCAACAAGCCTTGCGCTTGGCCCGAAGACGGGACTCAATTGTTTGCATACTCCCTCCGCGACCAAACCGACGTTGCTAATCACGGCGATCACTTGCTTGGCTGTAAAAATGACCCGCTGTAAAAGATTCTGAACGCGGAGTGCTGTGTGGATTGCAAGAGCATGCGCACCAGAGTATTGAGACGATGAATAAGTGTAGTGCGGGGAGGAGGGCCGTGGAGGACACTGGGGATGAGACATGTGAAGAAAGAAGAGGCAGGATGGTGTCGAGTTACTGAGACTTAGTCGCGATGTATAACTTACACAAGTTTGCTTTCATAAGCACAAGGTTCGCAGGACCCCGCAAGTATGGCTGACAGCATCACATTCAGATGTATTAAGGCTCCAGTAGATACGGTGCTCAGTTCCATGGTGTCAGCCTTCAGGTCAGATCGAACGCCAAATTTGGTGATTTGAAAATCTGGTGATTTCAATATTCGAGCACCTTTGTAGCTCGCTGTCGCAGAAGAGGCAGACAGGAGCTTGTGGGCGCTCAAAATCGAGATACGTCCAAAGGGCTGGCATGCAATGCATCTGCGTATTCCTCCAGACTCAAGCATCGTGTAAAGTCAAGGCGTGACATCAACTTCAACATCGTAGGAGTGAAGGCAAAGTCGGACGTCTGTGCGCGGGAAAACCCCGGACGAGATCAGGCGGCAGCCAGGTCGGTGCTGCCTGCCGATCACGTGTGGCGCTAGCACTAGCGGCGCGCGCACCTTCCATAAATTCAAGCCGCCGCCCTCCTTCCACCGACTTTCCTTCTTTATCTAAGTGAGTCAATCCCCAACTTCCCATGAAGGTCTTCGCTGACTTTTCTAAGGTGCTCGGGCTTTACGCTTACCAGTGAAGATTCGTCTGAGGTAGCGTTTTTGCTAGTTGAAAACTACAACTATGACCGCTCCTGTTGGCCTTCGGGTCGGCAGGGAATTTTTGCAAACCTTTTGGTTCAGTCAGTACGCTGCTGCGCTTTTCGTTGATCTGAGTAGCTGATGCTGCGAGGTTGAAGAAGAGTTGACACATACAGCTGCGATAGATGGGTTGCGCATGCGACAGACCAGATGAGAGACGATGTCGGCGGCGCTTGCCATAATCTACACCCGTGCACACATGTCTTGCTTTGTCTGTCTGACAGATGACATGGTTGATGGAGACCCTGTCGAGGAAGGTGGCATTGCGCGCGCGCTATAGACGAACATTTTCGAGGAACAAAGATTGCAAATAACCAGAACCAGGACACAACCGATCCATGGCCGCACAAGCGCACGATTAGTACTGGCCCACGCCGCCGCTGTGATCCTCGCGATCTCGATCATCTGCTTCACGGCGGTTAGATTGCTGTCCTGTCGGAAGGCTCCTCGTCATATTCTGTGGCGCCTCGTGTGTCTTGCTGATGAATTGACAGGCGCTGCAAAATGTTCAGACCCTGCGTGTCGGCATGATGGCATAGGTCACGAGTCGGTGCTTGCAGACTGGACGCTCCTGCACCCCCAGAAACACATCGACGACTTCTCCAAGCAGCCTCTCGACGCGACACGACACATCCGCTTCACGAACGTCCGTCCCGCGACCGGCTCCCCACAGAACCACATGACCTACGCATACACGACCGCTTGACGAGTATCCTTACTGCGATCGGCCTCTTACAGGTCCAAAAAGCCTACATACACAAGCCACCCCGCGGTTGCCCAGACGAGTCTTCACCCTCAAGCATAACACCCGGGCATTTTCACCGGCGGAGGGACTACAGGCTCAGAAACAATGCGCTGGGCGTGGCTCTAGTTCAGGAAAGGTAGACGCAAGCAGCAAACGGACAGGCGATACAGAAACGGCCATGCGCCAGACGTGTGTTGAAACGAGAGACAGAGCACACCAACTTGTATTGCGACGCTCCAAGTAGAAGCGAAGGTAGCGGTCCCACCTTGCAGCTCACTTCTCGCTCGCTCCCACACTCTATAACTAACCTGATGCGCCTGAGGCCAACGCCTTCGGTTGGCTTGACTTGTCCGTTTCTCGTACGTATGGCAGGCTTTTGCTGACAGTCCTGCCAAACCCAAGTCGGAAGAAGCATCCCAATGCAGCATTCGTCGAAGTTTGCCTATCACTACAGCCCGACCCCAACAACCAGCTTCGGGGACTTACGCGGCTGCACCTTCCGTATTTTTGATCGCTTACCCAAGGCGTCCCTTGTGACTAGGCGGTGCTACGCCACGATCTGCTTGTCGCGATTATCCTACATGTGCACACCACATTCTCAGAATGACATAATTACTCTCGCATGGATGTCAGCCGTGCTTGCACTAAGTACCGCGTTCACTCCATTATGCCGTGTCGCAGAATGTTAGACTCAGTTCTTCATCATATTATTCGTATATGAGATCTGGTTGTCCCTTGAGAGAGGGAACGTAGTCTACGAAACGGCAACAGCTCTTTCCTGTGCGCTGCTGTTGCCTCTTCTTGGCACCTGCTACTGCAATACCAACTGGCCCCAAATGACATTCAGCACTGCTGCAACCTCATCTTCACGTGTCGACTGAGCACACCAACTTGCTCGGAGCAGCACCGATTCGGTATGCCGCAAAGTACATATCTTGCAAAGTAGAACGCCATATGGCTACGAGGCGATCACGCCAGACCAACACTGGCCTCGAGCCACAGGCCCATAGGATGTTCGAGGTCGTGTTGTAAAGTACCCGATACTCTATTTCTGGTGTTGGGAGCTTGCGGATTTAGTTGCGGAGACCAATCGGCTCATCGCAAACGTGGTGGTCCGTGGCACACAACTGCAGACACGTGCAGTTGTCTCACAGATTAAGATCCGGCCAAACTATCCTATACGCGAAATGCGCGCTGCTCTTCAATTGATTGCCGAAGTGATATTCGGAATGGACCGGTAGTGGACAATCAGCCGCCGGGAGCCTGACTGATTACGAGGCAGCTCGGAGTCGCAGCATCAAGGCCTGTGGCCCCGTGAACGTGGCCATGCTGCGGTCAGTTGTGCAGTATTTTGCTATCGTCTTTTCCATCATGTAGCTTCCCCTCCGCTCACCATTCGACTGATGATGAAGAAAGCGGGAAGAAGTACTGCTGATCTCAGTCTTCAGGCAGTGTTTCACGGATGTTCGAGGTGTTGAGGGCTAACGTGCAGGGAACATGTTCGGCTATAACTTGCACCCTGGGCGCTCGTGCCACTCCCGCTCCCAGATCTTACACCCAGTTTTCTACTTCGGCGCCCGGGTTGCACTCTTGACTCAAACATTGCCTGATGCAGCGAGCAAACAGAGAGCTGTGACATGAGGCCTCTTACCATACTCGCCAACGCAGCTCGTAAGCTTGACATGCTCGATCTACCGGTATCGTCTCTGGCCCCCCTCCACCCACACGCCTTCAGTCGACTGTCGCGCCACGTAACTGTCAAGAGAAAGGCTTATGTTTTGAAATGCGACGACGCCAGGCAGATGCTGTTATCCTGACACAGCCACTTGCTCATGTTGCGTGCTGGCACTGCCAGGCCAGTGCTCGCCTGTACCATGCGGCCAATGTCTGTCCTGGGGTAAACTTACCGGTATATTTGCGACAGTATTACCCCTCGCCTACACCACACTCATCACCACCAAAGCTGCAGCCTTCGCCAATTATGGCGTGTGATAGGAGGCGATTTCATTCACCCCATCTGTCTTCTGCAAGTAGCCTCACGCGGTAGGTGATCACACCTGCAGGCATGATGGCGGCGTGTATGATTTGGCATGGCTAAACACTCCGCTTGCCGTTTGCGGGCACGAATGTTTGGAACTGCAAGTTGTCGGCTAGTGTCCTCAGGCCTGATACCGGGATAGGAGTGCATGCGCATGCACGTGTGCTTGTGGCTCAGCACCTAGGCCTCACATGTCATCCTGCCAGCCTCCCAACACTACCTACTGTTTCCGACTTCTCTGAGCCCCATCGGAAACAAAACGCACGTCTCTTCACGATTGTTGGTGTTTCTCGTTCTCCCTTCAACCAACACTGAAAGCCGACAGATCTTCAATATGGTGGCTGTTCATTGACGCATTAGGCTCATATCTTCTGCTCTCCCTTCCGTTTACTTGGTCTTGTCAATCAAACTCTCTCTTAATTTTAATTCGTGTTGCGTTGCGAGAATGGAGAGCCATGGATCAACACCCGCTGGTACTCGGGTGACGAGCATTGCTCTAGCATTTACACTCATTGCCGGCACTGCAGTATTCCTTCGCTTGTTCACTCGCTTGGTGCTGACGAGGGTCACTGGGTTCGAAGATGCGTGCATCGTCTTCGCTATGGTAAATTGTCTCCAAAGTTTACACTAGCACTGCTGACGATCAATAGGCTTTGTCAATCAGCCTTACTGTCATGATATCTGCACAAGTGTCAAATGGTTTGGGTCGGCACGACTCGGAACTTAATCCTAAAGAACACTTGAACTCACTGAAAGTACGTCCAACCATTCTCAATCGACATGTTCAGAAAGTCTTCGTAGCCACCAGCTTCTAGAGCATCGAACTGGGTTCTTGTCAAAATTGTACTTCGCTGACACACACTCTAGGCTTTCTGGGCAACTCTCTGGATATACAGTATGGCACTCACCTTCACCAAAGTCTCGATCCTTGTCCAGTACCTTCGAATCTTTCCGGTGCGCCGCTTCCAGAAAGTATGTTACGGCGTTCTCTTGTTTGTGGTGGTGTTCGGCATCTGGACCATCTTTGGCAACATTTTCATGTGCACTCCGATCAAGTCATTCTGGAAGCAATCCATGCAGAGCGTCAATTGCATGGACCGTCAAATCGTCTGGTTCACAAACGCTGCTGTAAACATTGCCCAGGATATCGTCATTTTGTTGCTTCCGATGCCATTGATCCAGACTCTTCAGGTTTCTCGGGGACAGAAGCGAGGATTGGTGATTATGTTCGGGCTCGGGGCCACGTAAGTCTACGCCTACTACTCGCTGCTCTGCGCATAAGCTGACTGTCCCAAAGGGTCTCGATTGTTTCGGTCACCCGACTCTACTCCCTCCATGATATTGCGAAAAGCGTCGATATCTCATGGGACAACCCAGCGCACGCGTCCTTGTCTGCTGTTGAAGTCAACGTCGCCATTATCTGCGCATGTCTACCCGCCATGCGTCCGCTTCTGGCGCTGCTCATGCCAACATACTTCTCTGCGGCAGCACAATATACCAACGTTCCAAGAAAGCTTGACTTGGACGGATCTTGGTTTAGGAAGGAGACGGACGCAGGCACCTACAGCGAAACCCGCAGCAACACCCCAAGGCAATTCACTTACACACCAACCACACACAACCTTTCTAGGGCTGGTACCCCTCAAACGCATCGTCCCAGCTTATCGCGGACATCTACTCCTCAGCAGACTCACCGTCCCAGCTTGTCACGAACGTCGACCCCTCAAAATCACCAATCCAACTTGTCACGCACATCGACTCCTCACACCCATCGACCTAGCTTATCACGTACGACCACTCCTAAAAGCCATCATCGATTCACCTTCTCACGAACAGTAACTCCACCGCGGCCTGTGTTATCGCGAAACTCCAGCGGTCACTTCATCGTCCACAACAGCCACCATGGCACACCACCTATCGAGCAACAGCCAATCATTGCGCCATTCTCATACACCCACACTCGAACAGGAAGCAACATCTCAATTGACATCGCAGCAGCAGAAGCGCGGTCAAGTAAACGTGCACTCGAACGCGTCCACCCTCTGAGGATGTCGCCAGTCAGAGCCGACAACCCACTGAGCCCTACAAGGATGTCGATGCGATCGATAGGTCCAGGATTCTTCACCTTTCGACCGAGCAAGGAAACATTACGCGTTGTAAATCCCGATGAGGTCCGGCGGTCACAGCGGTCAGAGATGAGGATGTCAGCAAAACCGTTACCACTCACGCCGTTTCCTGTTCCAGGAGGGGTGATATGAAGGCGCCTTTCTATGTCATTTTGTTGATTTTTTGATACCAATAGAGAGTACTGCACTCAATACACCAAGTCGATGTCGGATCATCGCACATCACCACGTTCGCTCGTCTTAGGACTTTGATGCTTTGTGGTTCAGACGCCGGCCGAGATGCCTTACAGCGCCGCCTTGTTAGGATTTCGGAGGGACTTGGATGGTTGCTTGGGTACGCCAAAGGACTATCACTGCTAGTCAATTGCCACGCGTGTCAACGCCTTTCACTCGTTACCGAACGTTGTAAGATATGAACAGAAATATCAATGCCACATGTGGCTCTATGGCCTTGTCTAGGCACACTCTTCACGATTACTTGTTTCGAGACTTCATAGTCGGTGTGGTGTATACCATTGGTGTAGTGGTGCATGCAAATAGATCGTTGACGTGATACAATCTCTCGTATTGATGGCTAGATCATGTTAAATCGAACAGGAAACTCGGGCTTCAGCCTCCCTTTCGAAAATCCCGGCATCCTTATGCGATACTTGTTCACATACATCAACTTTGCACTTCTACCACAATCGTTTTCTGACGTACGCGTCCTCGAGAGTGAGTGTGCTCGCTTTAAGCATAGCAATGGGGCAGTCCGTCATTGTCGTCGATCTTGCAGGACGGGACATTGCAAACTGCCTGAACCTTCCATTTATCGACGAAGTCACAGACCTCGGCGTATGTAAGGTCAGCGCTGCTGCTGTAGGTGCTAGGCACGCAAAAAGCTGCCTGTGGTACTGCTGCGGCTGTGGCGGTGCCGACGACGGCGAGCATAGCGAGGACGTTGAACTGCTTTTTTTATACTATCGCATAGTGAATCTGCGGTTTATCATTGGATCAGAGCGTGTGCTTACCTTGCTGAATTGATCTTGGAGTATATTGTCGAAATTTTGAGCATCTGCGAAGAGAGAATGAGTATCAATCTGGAAGGATATGCTGCATTATACAGCCAGGTGTTTGTACGTCAATGAATGGCATCCAGAGTATGGGTCGGATCATGCACGCGGGCAATCGGTGCATTGGCTCCACATAATTTCACAAATGTACTAAACAAGATAACGTTTTTTGATGATATGAGTGGGTAGTTGAGCGAAGAAATTTGGAGTGCTTGGAGTATATGCCTTTAGAGTCGCTGGCCACGTAATTGTGATTATCTACTGGTCAAGTCCAAGCCAACATGAGTGAACCGTTTCGAGCGTATGAAGAATGTAACAATCTCAGTGAATCAGTGTCATACAACCTGCGCCTGGACACCCCCGAGCACCGCTACGCTGTCAATTCAAGAAAAACTCAAAACCTCTCTGTAAGGTGGATCATCGCCTCTCCGATAAGGTCCGCCGTCGCGTTTGGGTGGCCATGGAGTTCTAGTTTGCGACCAGCCGCGACATTTTTTCGAGCTCATAGTCAGGTCCAGGTCGCATATGAAGCGCCAGAGAGCCAACCTGAGAGGTTTCAATATGATGCGAAGGGAAATTTGACGCGTCAGCCTCTACGCCGCGTCTCATCTGAGGTGCCTGGTGATCGTGCTGAAGCTTTACCGCTTCAATTACGAACTCGCTGAGGGGATGGAGCTCTTGCCGAACCCGCCCATAGGTATCGTTAGTATACACGTATGCAGTTATGAGGCCTCGCTTGGACAAGTTCATTTCGTTGTGGAAAATGCCGCTTTGACCGTGGTGTAGGTAAAAGGCCAAGAAGCGATCGAATTGGAGATGAGCATCAGCCTGACATTCTTCGAAGGTCGAGAAGATTGGCGAGGTGGCGATGTTGATGATTTTAAAGGGCGGAAGCGTCCAGATGTAGTGTTTTATGCGGAAGCCCGTTGCTGGAGGTTGAACGAGCGTGGCCATTTGATGAGCGGCTCGTGACTGATGCGCAAGAGACTAGCGGGGGCCTCAACGACTTATTTTCTACGGTCCTCATGTTTGCTAATGTTCATGATTGGACATATCAGGCTTTGATCAAACGCCCGTGCCCGTTTGTGTAGAGACGGTATTTGTGTGCTTGCAGCCTGTCGGTGAGCAATGTCGTGATGCTCAAGCTGATATCTGACGGCTTTTGCAAACTTGAGTGACAGCCTCACGAACAATACGGATCCTAACGCAAGATTTGCATTAGCAGTACGGTGTATCACGAGTCTCCATCTTAATCCCTTCATGTGTCGTCATCAGCGGAACGAAGTCAAGCCCACTGTTGTATGCTAGCATGGAAATCACGAGCCACCAGCTATCGTGGTCGAAGGAGGGTGAAAACGGTTCAAATGGCAAGAGCTCGTGTGCACACGCTTTGAAGAAATGATGGAATGACCTGGAGGGAAGAGAACATGTGCAATTGCGTCCTTTCCACAATCTGAGGCGTGCATCTGGCCCTGGCCGCGTGATCTTTCCCATACACCTGTTTAATATTCCATGCACAATCTCGCCCGACCGCAAGCTGCAGCGAGCGGCAAGCCGTGTTGTGTAACTGGAGGCACGCCGGGCTAGGGCAACCACTCATGTCGTGGAATGTCCTTGGATGTACAGCTCCGCGATTTCCACGTCTTTTGAGGCGCGGGTCCAGAACGCGTTGTTGGAGGCAAGGAAAGGGTGACGACAATGAAGGCTTGAAATCCTAGTACATTTTTATGTTGCTGTGCGACGGCTGGCCAAATCTCTTGATGGTGGCAGTGGGCGTCCAATCAGGAATATCCACAGCATGCTGTGCGCTGCTGCGCGGCCATGAACCTGGCGGACAACCCGTTCGTTCCCCTTGCATGTCCCGCAACCAGGTCATGAGCACTTACCTATACGAGCAGGCAAATACTACCGTTCTTCGTCTGTTGAAACAATATTATCCTGATCTCACCATTTTTCTTAAACAATCACATTCAGTCAATGACGCAGCGTGGCAGCATCGACAAGTCGACTCAGCTGTGCGCAAGCAGAGAGAAAGCGGCGCAGTATTCCCTTCAGTTGCTTTTTTCGTCCAGAAGGTTGCGAATGTATCACGACAGTGACAAGGCGTACACGTGGATATGTCGTGTTACCTAACCTTCTACAAAATTGGGAAGCTCTACCGACACGAACGCCTTGATGAACATGGCCGATCTGTGGGCTTGGTAGGTGCAAATGTTGATGCGTCATGTGTGAAGCTGAGTGCAAAGTTTGCCGGAGGTTGAAACGAGAAAGTAAGTTGATCCGGGGCACCAAAATTGACGTTCAATGTTCCAGTCCAAGCGTGGAAGCCAATAATCGCAGTTCGACCATCTGGATCGTCGTCGATCGCCAAAAGCAACCGAGCGTCGCCGGGATCATCAGCAAAGATTGCAGGGAGAACCTGGGACTGCAGGACTCATTCTCATTACCGGTATTGCACTGCACCTGATGATGGTTGACAGTATGATGAGAATCATGTCTTGTAAGGTTGCAGCCAGCGAGTGTTAAGGCTCGCGCCATAGCTGATACACTGGTGAGTCGCATGACGCTCCCGTAGATAGTTTCTCCAGCGTTGTTTGGTCAAGCGCCACGAATGGTTCACCCGGGACAGCGTATCTCTTCGTGTTGGCTAGTTCAGCGTTCAAGCTAGCAGATGGCATCAACATACCGGAAGCCTGGCGTAGAGTCAATTCAGGGGCTTGGTTTGACAGGCTGGGATCCTGACTCGGTTGTGCAGCACGTACTACTACTGCCGTAGCGGTCATGAGTAACATTTGACAGGTAAAGAAGCGAGTTATTCTTGGTGGTAGAAGCGTTTCGTTTCGTTTTATGATCGCGATTTGCTCAAGTTCTGCAGTTTTGTCCTTGTCGCTCATGGATGGCAAGCAGCGAGTACATTCAGCCCCACACTCGGCGTTACGCGATGTCCACGACTCAACTTGAGTTTGCGATGAGCAGTCTGCATGCATGCTCAAACTTTGGTGTCAACTCTCGTGACCAGCATCTACAAGGGGCTGCAGTCTCGACATCATACACATGGTGACCTCGAGAGATACCCAGCGGGTCGGAAATTTGGTGCCTTTCGGGGCTGAAGACCCTGGCATGAGCTGGTTGGGATGTTGCCCGCAATCGTGAAGCCACAGATGGACGGCAGCGTTATTGCTTTTCCCGTAGGTGCAGAAGATCGACGAGTTGACAGCTCGCAAGATGGAATACTCTAGCGGCCAGATCGTCCCCATTTTTGTACACGTTTTACCCGAGTCAATTCAGGAGGCCTAACCAGCACCCAATTCTCCGTGGTTGAGCTTATGGTAGGGCAATAATCGGAAAGGTTGACCAAGGATGGGGGTGAGCCAAGAAATGCAATCGAAAGTCAGGCCAATCAAATTACTGCTGAGCTCTGATTCGCTGTTTTACGGCCCGTGATGTGCCGGCACATTGCACGCAAGGATTCAACACCATGATTCGAGTCTGTGGCTGTCTGAAAGAACGTCACTGTACCTGCGTAGACACATGTCAATCTAAAGTTAACAATTATGTTTCTGCTACTCCCGCATTGAAACATCTCACACTGCGCCTACCCACGTATTGTGCTAGTAAGCTTTATCGTTTTCTCATGTGAAAGTACTCGAGTCGCTTCCCCAGGCAGTCTCCTCGAGATTCTTGCCTGGAAAGGAAAAGGCAAAAGATTTGCTTTGCCCGAGGAGAGCCAGACCTCTTGCGGTAAGAGCGATCGACCAAGATCCTGCCCAGATTGCCGAGGCCCCTGTCAATTCGTAATGGCGCTTGCTCCACTTCTGCACGCAGCATCGAGGTGCAGCAACTGGCGTTTGGCGTTTGGCATTTGGCGTGTACTAACAGACTACCCTCGATTCTATGCTGGCCTAAAGTTGGCGAGTCGGTGCCTGCCATGCTTCGGCGACCTCGAGGATCCCATGTGTAACCCCATGCGTGACGCCCATGCTGCACGGCCCGTTCTGGCAAGAGCAGTTCCCACCAGAGATATCCATGGCGGCGTGCCGTCTTTGCGCTTAAGAATGACAATGGTCGTGTACAAATACCTAGTCCTCCTCGTGGCTCACGCCTCTCCTTTTCTCACCAAGTAGTGCCCGTTCATCACCGACTGGACCCCTCTCCTCTCTCCTACCATTAGCAGTGTCAGCGGATAGTCCACCCGCCCATCATCTAGCTCCAACGCCGACTTCCCCATAGCTCGCGTGGCTTGCGCCGCGCCGTTCTCATCTTCACCTCACGGTGGTAGCTGTGCGCCCCTTCACCGAGAGCTACTGTATATTTACCGGCGCCAGTCCGAGACTCGGAGTCACTCGCAAACGGTCGTCCCTGCTATTGTTCACCGCGACTTGGCCCTTTGCTATCGCCTTATCGTGACTGCTCCGCACCTCTACCCCTACCTCGCCCTTTCCCACATCACACACCAAAAGCTACTCGCAATTGCCCATCGCCCATCATGGTCTACAATCTAGGGTATCGCCGCCCGGCGCAGGTCGCGTCGTCCACTTCATCCATCTCTGGCGAGTCGAAGCAGAAGTCGATCCGTGACTCCGTCCACTCTGGCAGCAGCGGCATGTCCCATGGAATCCCGGAAGCCCTCTCCTTCGACCGCATCATCGCCGGTGGTGTGTGTCCAGTAAGTCAGCTACTCGTTGCCTGTGATCAATTGCTGACCCTTGGTCAGCCCTGCACCGTGCGCGACTTCATGAACTTCCTCAAGTACATTGAGTTGTCTGCCGAGAATCTACAGTTCTTCCTCTGGTTCCGCGACTACAGCAAGCGCTTCAACGAGCTGCCAGAGAGCGAGAAGGCGCTCTCGCCTCTCTGGTTCGGCGACAAGAGCAACGGCGAGCCAAAGACTGGGCCCAAGGCGATCAACCATGAAGCCGCGGCCATCCTCAAGGGCACTGACTTCGCCAACAACACCAAGGTCGCCGAATCAGAGAAGCTAGGCAGCAACCCGTTCTTCACCCCACCGCGAACGCCCAGCAGCGTGGAGCAGCGTGAGGGCGAGTCTTTTGATTCGTACGATGACAGCCTTGCGACTGCCAAAGTCGACCACGCCAAGCGCGCTGACGGTGCATTCGAGAGCGCCGGTCTCAAGTGGAAGCCTTGTAAGTCCTCCTGCCAGCTCTTCCGCGAGCGTTGCGCTCATACTCAGCAGTGTCGGTGCAGCCCTACCGTGAGGAGATTAATCGCATCATCTCCATCTACATCGCCGATGGCGGCTCACGACAGCTCAATCTCTCGTCCAAGGAGCGCACAGCTCTTCTCCACGCGCTCCAGAACACGACCCACCCTTCTGCGTTCAAGGACGTCATGGCGACGGTCGAGTGGTCGCTCCGCTGCCAGGCTCACCCCAACTTCATCCGCTGGACCATCTGCAACGGTAACCGTCCTCGTGTCATCTTCGCCCGTGGTCTGGGCATCGGCGGGATCGTGATCGGGCTGATCACTGCCATTGTCCTGACGCTCAGCAACGCCGGTCGCGCGTGGCGCGTGTTCTCTCTCCTCGGCTTCTTCATCGGCATATCGACGTTGATCGCGGCGTGGAAGGGCATGTGCGTCGTCCTCCACGGCATGCACCACCGCCACCTTCGTCCTTGGGAGCTGTTCACGTCCGACGACGAGCCACAGGGCTTCGATGCCAAGCTGGAGTCGATGGACACTTTTGCGTCGCACAGCACCAGCAACTCATGGGAGGACGAGCCGTGGGTGGCCAAGTACGAGAGGCGCAACGTTGTCCGCAAGGTGTTTGACCGCGAGGTCTGGATCCAGGAGCCAGCTCTCCGCCAGATCCAGGACACCATCTTCCTCCAGGCCATCCTCGGCGCACTCATCATGTCTGCTGTTGCCGTAGGTATCTTCTGCGCAATCCCCAAGGGTGGATACTTCTAGGCGGCCGTCGTCTCTCGATGTTCAGCATTTCCCTTGTACGGAATGTGGCATCGGCCACCTCTCCTTGTCTTTTACACTGCGACTGTAATTTCTTTTCGATACCCTGGGTCATGTACCTATTTACAACACGTTAGCTGAGTGGTCGCAATATCTCACGAGAGGTCTATATTGGCGTTGAGGCATGGGACACGCTTTAGGCGTCAGGGAATGATGAGAATACTGTATGTAAAATCACCACGTGAGGTGGTGAGAAAGGCTTCCAATGCAGCAGAGAGTTTGGTCTAAGAAATGTTTTGTGGCGCGCTGATTGAAATGATTGTGACTCGTGCATACATGTTTCTCGCCTGCTGAGTCACAACGAGGCCGTTTGGTCTCAGGAGAGCAATGTGCCTTGTCATGCAGCTTATCGTGCTAGGAGCTACCAAAGCAGACATTTCATGCGGCAAGTGAGGTGTGATAAGCGGGTATGCGGCTCTGGGGTTGTCAGGTGAGGCGGTTGAGGAGCAGGTTGCGTGGCTGTGCATGTGTCGTTTACCGCTCTTCCGGAGCCCGCCGCGCCTTGAAGGTCACTTGAAGCATGGGGGAGATTCTATGGGAGCACTGTGATGTTGGAGTAGATGGAACATGGTGATGGAGATATACACAGTAATGAAGTGAACCGGCATCGTCTGCAGTGCATCGTGGCACAAACGAGGTGGATGTGCTGAGCATTGTGCAGGAGACAGAAAAGTGCATCTTGAGGAACATTGCAATCCAAAAGGTAAGCTCACTGTCTTCAAGTAGAGCATTTACAATTCCATGATGCGCGACACAATGAACAGATCTACGTCAACTGCGTGGTCCGTCTGGCGGCTCTAAGTGATGTGCGAACAGGCGGTCTGGGGACATGCGGTAATAAGGATGGCGCCGCATGGGGTAGGGCTTAGAGCGAAAAGTGCTTGAGCAGGCGCGACGAGGAGCTCTCTGGCGTCACCCAGCAGCACTCGCACACTTCAATATGGCCGTGATACCCGCCCCGCTATGTGGGAGTATCTCTACCTCTACCCCGTCTATCCTCCTCCGCTCCTATACTCGCACGAGACACGGCAAACCGCCCGAGACAGAGACAGAGACAGAGGCAGAGACAGAGACGCCCACCTGAGACACATACACATGCCCTATCTTCGTATACCTAAGCTGCTCGTCTGACCACTTCCATCTGCTGCAACCTCCACCCTCCACTCCACCCCACCCCATGTCCGCCTACTACGACGACGACGGCCCCCACCAACGCCAGCGCAATGGTTCGTACTATGCTCGCCGCCAGGGCGACTGCTACTCCGACGCCTACGCCAGGCAGCCCGCCATGAGGTCGTCTCCTCGTCGCTCTGCCGCCCCACCACAGCAGTACGCCTATCGTGCCCACTCGCGCAAGCCAACATGGCCGCCCTCGCCGAGCGTGGAAGACGAGACGCCGTCGGTCGACTGGGAGGGGCAGCCGCCTGTCAACACTCGCGGCACAGTGGACCAGGAGAAGGTGCTCGAGGACGTTGAGCATCCCGACGACCGCCGCTACGTGCTCGTCTCCGACCCCGGCAGCACCAGGTACCGCCGGAGGAAGAGCTTCGCCGAGCGCGGCAACATGGCCCATATCAATACCGCTGTCGAGGAGCCGCTGGTCTTCCCTGAGCGCGTGTCCACGCCCTACGCCTATACGAAGCCCCAGAGGGAATCGACGGCACCCGCTCGCGCCGACTTCCTGTCGCCAGAGCCCATGACGCCGGCCAGCGCAAATACGCCACGAACCAAGCCCAGTCGAGACTCGTGGGACCGCCACGACGTCTTTGGTGATTCGGACACTGAGCCCGAGGACACGACACACTTGCGCACGGCAGAGAGAAAGCCCGCACGGTACAGCTTCGTCAAGAGTGACCTGCAGAAGGAGGACCTGCGCACAAATCTCCGCGACAGCCAGGCCAGCCGACGCGATTCGGGACAGGGACAGCGGGCGCCGCCTCCCTTCCGCAGGCACGAGTCGTCCAGCTCGGCCAGGGACAGCCCGTATGCTGAGTCCCCGCGCTCCTCGGCGTCCTCGCTCAACAGCGGCGGTACGCGCAAACCCAGACCGGCTCCTGTCGAGACGGGCGACTATGCTTCTTCCCGCCCCTCGTCGCGGCCCACCTCGCCACTGCAACGAGCGCCCTCGCCGAAGCTCCCCACCCGCCTGCGCGAATCTCCTGAGACCTCGCGGCCATCCTCCAGAGGCAACCCTCGCCCAGCATCGCCCTTGGCCTTCTCGAGCACCATCCGGCCGCCCTCTCCTAGTCGCGTGCCCGTGACCGACAGCGACTGGCATGCCACCTATCCGCCGACCACCTTCCGCGACAGGTCGAGACCGCCTTCGAGAGTCGGGCGGCATGAGACCCTGCCTGTCACACACCCGCGCATTGATGTGCATAGCCCATCACCTGCGAGGTCCTCCACTACTGAAGGCGCCCTGCCATATCCCGTCGATGACAGACCACTGGACGTCTTCATGCCCTCTGAGGCTCATTACCAGTTTGACCACTCCACCATTACGTCTCCGCACCGGGCATTTCCCGACTCGCCAAGACTCTCAAACTCCCCAACACCTGCGTCGCCACGGCTGAGGGACGATGTATACCGACCAAAGGACAGCGACCTCATGAGGCAGCCGAAGACAATGGACAAGGTTGACTGGGAGAAGCCACTGCCTTCGTGTCCAAGGCCAACATCATCCGCAAAGTACGACGACTGGTGGAGCCTGAAAGGATACCGCAACTTCAACATATGTCCGACCTGCTTCGATGGGGTCTTGGCAAAGACACCTTTTGACGTACAATTTTCACAAAACCGCCGAGGCGAAAGGCCGACCGAGCGTCTTTGCGACTTCAGTAGCCCGTGGGTGCGCCTCGCGTGGCTTCTCACAATCAAGCAACGCCGCCCGTCGCTAGAGCTTCTGTATGAGCTGGCTGATATTGCTGATTCCGAGAGACCCTGTCCGGAGAACTACGAGATCGGCAGCGATCGAGTAGCCTGGTACGGCATTCCCGACCAGAGAGATGGTCTACATGTAGCCAATTTCGCCGTCTGCGCCTGCGACAAGAAAATGATCGAGGCTCTGCTACCATCAATGCGAGGCTATTTCACACGGCTGCCCGGCACATCATACTCATCGAGCTTACCCGAGAAGTACATGTGCAGCCTGCGCACCACCTCCCGCCGCTTTCCCAAATACCTCGACCTCCTCGTTGAGCTCGACACGGAAGCTCAAGACCTCAGCAAGCTTCCCAATGTTACTCGCTTCGTGCACCTCGCGCGCGAAAACGCTTTCAAGGGCGAATGCGGCAGATCTAAGGCCTACTTCCGCAAGCCCTGGCACTTCATCCCCTCGCTCCCTGAACTCACCGTCTGCGAGGAGTGTTACGACGAAATCATTTGGCCGGCCCTACAATCCAAATCCTCGCCCTCTACTATCCCGCGCCTCTTCAACAAAGCGATCCAGCTGGTGAACATTGAGGACCCAGAGGTGGGGTCGAGTTGTTGCTTGTATAGCCCGCGGATGCGCAAGGTGTTTAATACGGCAGTCAGGGAGGCCGACTTTACCTATCTCAAGCGCAAGGCGCTTGAGAGGAAGAAGATTGAGACGAGGTTGGCGCGCGAGAAGATTGGGATTATGGGGTGGATGGGAGGGTTGGAGAGGGGGAGTGGAAGTTGGGAAAGGGCGAAGGGTGAGTTGAGGGCTGTGGAGAGGGAGTGGCAGGGGTGGGAGTAAGTCGTTTGGTATGTGCGGATGGTGGGATATTCTATGTGGGCCGCATTTAGGTGATTATGAAGCTGGGACTATTCTTAGGGCTTTCAGACTACTATACCCTCACCAACGCACTACTCCACTATAACCTCCTTGTTTACATACGCTTCCAATAATCCAGGCTGGGTCTCACCTCGGGAACCAATTCCTCTCCTTCTTCGCCCACCTGTTTATTTCGTCCATCGTGCTCTCGATCGAGTCAGGCCTGGTAAACACCGCGCGCGCTGCCTTTTCACATGCGCTTTTACGCCACGGTGAGCTGCTTGTCTGCCGTCCTTCTTCTGACATCCTCGCAGTGTGTCATTAAGGGTTGCTGTTCTTGCTCGATATTCTTAAGTATTTCACCTAACGTCTCCAACTTCTTACTCACTCTCCTCCTTTACAATGTCTAAACCTGCCTTCATGGTCTAGACTGTCATGCGGCTCTATCAATCTCCGCTTTCTTCGGGCTAGCGATTGATGCTTGCATATTATAGGCTTCTTCTTCCAGACCCTCACGCTTAGTCTTAGGACTAGTCTTTTCCTCTGCAAGGAGCTTATTAGAAAAACA
>Ga0265798_10001174_pt1 | contig 41428 bp, 47 predicted proteins | sample P3T30metagenome_FD_192430 | JGI IMG/M metagenome (GOLD analysis project Ga0265798, IMG submission 192430) | Plant litter microbial communities from East Loma Ridge, Irvine, California - P3 T30 | ecosystem: Environmental > Terrestrial > Plant litter > Unclassified | place: USA: California... | reverse complement strand
CGAGGGGAGGGAGGATGGACGACAGCGGGGTGCGCCGGCCATTGGCGAAGGAGTATGGAATCGGCTTCTGGCGCGTGGGCAGACTGCTGACGGTCGAGGGGTGTTCGATGGGCGTTGTCGCCATGGTCGCGACTGTCCTGGCTGCTGAAAATGCTATTGGCGGGCCGACTACCGTCGCGTCGCTGCTGCGATGTCTATAGCGGGGTGTTCGCTTCGCGGGAGGATGCAAGCGATGCGCGCAAAGCAGGATGAAGAGTCGCGGTAGGGTTCTCGTATGTTGTCTTTCCAGTCGTAAAGTTGAGTGTGCAGAACGTGGAAGAAGAGAAACAGTCGGCAGCCCGCGGTTTAGGCTCGCGCATGCCACGCTCCGAAAGCGTGAAATCTATGCCTCACCATCCACCGTTTCGGTTGTGGTAAGGCGCCGCACCGCGATGGCAGGAACAGATGGACTAACGGTCGACCCGCATGACGCCATCTGCGTCTGGAACGCGTTTCCTGGCGCTGGGGCGGCGGTAATTGGTTGAGATGGAAAAGTCGAAAGGATGATTCATGGATGTTGTGTGATCAAAGAAGGGTCCACCGCTCAAAAAAGACCCTGCCTCGGCCGCCAATCTTGATTAGTGCCGAAGTGTCGGGCGCGCATCTCAACATGCGAACGCCGACACACTACTCCCGCCGGGCTTGGAGAGCTGACATGTCCGCTAGGTGACTGCCTGGGCCGTTGCAGCGCCGTCATAAGTTTTGATGCGAGCTGCGTGCTGACTGCAGATAATGATACGGAGACGCTAGCGCAAGACATTCCGCAGCTAATCGGGCCGCGACACCTCCACAAAATGGTGCAAGCATGCGGCAGGGATGAACATCGCGGACTTCCTTTCCTGTCTTCGTTGTCTGCTTCTTGGATTCGGGCTTGTTTCGCGTTGATCTGCTCGCGATTACTTCGCTCGGTTGTGAGCAGGTCGCTGCAAACCTCCAGCTCCGTCACGTGAACGCACCCCGCTATCCCTTTTGTGCCTGATTACGTATGCAGGCAGCGGCCGCCGTCGCAAGGCAATCGCCGTCCTCGCACCATCATCCCCACCATCGCGTTCTCATTCCAATCCGACAGCGCGACAACGCGACAACGAATGGCCGCCCAGCGAGTGTCATCGTTGCCTGGAGAGGCGCGCAGATCCTCGACGTCGCTGAATGGTACGTGAACGAGGAGCTGAGTGACTGAGTCGCACGCAGCTTCCCAATGTAGCCCGCTGCTGCTCCCAACAGTCACACTCCTCCTATGAGACATCGAGCTCGCGTCGGGAGTATATTGCTCGGGCGCGCCGTCTCTCCATAGGTGATACCTTGTTTCGGCCCCCCGCCACCAGCGCATGCATCGTGAGGCTGAAGCATGCTTACCCGAGACCGCCTTGGTGCTGCCGGGTTCGAAGGCGAGGATGGCTGATGCTATAACTCCGATGCTTGCCTGCGTCGTCTCGCAACGAAAACACAGTTTCGTTCCTGATTCGTGGGGTCCACGACTCCCATTTCAATTGCCGCATCATGGCTTCAAAGACTGCGAGACCAAGCACATCCACTGATCTCGGTCGACTATGGAGAGCCGCCGTAAGAGACTACAAAGAACGCACTGGAGAGGATCTTGCGACTATGGGCGTGAGAAACGTCGCCGACGTGATGAGCCAAATAAATACGGACATGGTTCAGTTCAAGGGTTTTCGCGACGACGGCAGCAAGAAGGCAAACTTTCGATCGGCTATGGGTGACCATCTTGATGGTCTCCAAACTTGCATTGACGGCTTCGCTGCAGTTGGGGCCTGTGTCAGTGCGTTTCCACCAATGATGCCTGTGGGAATTGTGTTCACTGCCGCGAGTCGTGTGATATCCGTGAGTATGAATTCCCATCATACGGAAAGGTACTAATCTTGGACAGGCTTTCGCGGGGGTTAGAGCAGATTACGACAGTGTCGAGGAGTTCTTTGCATACTCTGCCCGTTTCTTCCAGCGACTTTCGCTTCTCGAGAACAAAGCGCAGTCCGATTCGCTTGCAGTTGCAGTCGTCAGAGTCTTCTCAATGCAGCTTTCGGTATGTGCCAGGGTGAAGCAACTGATAAAACACAAACGATTCAGTAAGTTCATTCCTCTCACATGCTGCGAATGTGCTGACAGCTTATAGAGCAATGGCTCAACGCATTGTGGAACGAGGTCGATCAAGAGCTCATCGCGGCCTATGCCGGAATGCAAGCCTCTATACAGGAACTCAACGAGACCGTCAGTTTCGAAATGTACGGCAATCTGGCAACTGTCCAGCACGACGTACTTGCCAACAATGCAAAGCTGGACGAGCTCGATGAAAAACTTCAGTCCTACCGTTCCAGCCTGGAAAAAGGCATTTTGCAGGTCTATGAAAGCATGATCAATCTGCATCTTGTAATCAACGATGTACGAAACACACAGTTAGAAGACCATGCTTTGATCTTGCAAATCTTCAAGAGCACGGTGAAGACGAGCAAAGCGCCAGAGATCGAGGAGAAGAAGAAGTCATCCCAAAAGTCTAAAGGAGACATCGGCGACCGGAAGTTCCAAGCCCTGCGTGAATTGAAGAAGTTCTTCGCCAACAGATACAATGCGTTTCCCTCATGGCAAGACGCTCACCAGGAGAACTTGCTACAAGACAAAGAACTGCTCGAGTCAAAGGTGAACAAAACAGCGGGATGGCTCCGTGAACACGAGAAGTTCAAGGACTGGGCACATGGAAAAATACCTCTCCTCTGGCTACGCGGCGCCGAAGGAGTCGGGAAATCATTCCTAGCCTACTCGGCCGTGCAACAGCTGCGACTACACCAAAGTGATCACGACTGCTTGGCCTACTTCTATTTCAAGGAAGAGCATCCCTATCAACAGTCGATGCAGAACGCGTTCGCTTCTGCTGCGCTACAAATCGCCGGATCGAACAATAGATACGCCGAACAGGTGGCGGCTAAAATTAAGCAGGAACCCAGCGAGTGTGCAGATATGTCGACTTGGGAACGGTTCTTCCTCTCGATGTTTCCAAGCGATACCGAAACTGGTGGCCGCCTCTTCCTTGTCTTCGACGGCCTCGACGAGGCGCATGTGCAAGAAGGCGGAATCTTTACGCAGTTTCTATCGGATGTGAAGCAACGGAACGCCAACATCTCAGTCTTTGCGACGAGCAGGCCTGAAGACAAGCCCACATTGCAATTGCTCCAGCCTTCGATCCTTGAGGTTACAAAACATGAGATCAGGCACGATTTGAAGATGTTGGTGAAGGACCGTCTACGCACACTGCCGCGCCTGCGCAAGTTCACCTTACCTACCAAAACAGCAATTCGTCGCGAGGTAGTCAAGCACGCAGACAGCATGCTCTACGTTGAGCACATGCTCAGGAGATTCAACTACATCGGTCGAGAAAGAGCTGTCTCGCAAGCATTGAAGGGCATGCCTCAAAATCTACATGGACTTTACGATCTTCTTCTAGAAGAGTGCCGACATGATCGATCGGAAGCGCAATACCAGGCAATGAAGAAGTTGTTCGCGTGGCTGGCGTTTTCAAAGCGATCGCTTAGCCTGGGTGAAGCCTCGAGCCTGTGTCAACTCGCTCTCTCGGACGACACATTCGACATCGAAGTAGAGATCATCGGCCGTTCTTCCCGTATTCTTGAGCTTACCCAAGCTCGGCAGCTCGAGGAGGATGCCAAAGACGAGGACAAAGACGAGGACGAGGACGACGAGGTGGAAGATGATGGCATTCCAGAGCTCGGCTACGGAGACCCCCCTCTTTCTTTCCAGGACCGGTCACTCCGGCAATACTTCAAGAGCGTGAGCGTCGAAGACGATGGTGTGACAGAATTCCGGACGCCTGCCACTGCTGCACACCTGACCATCCTTCACATGTGTGTGGACGTTATGATGAAGGCCGCTCAAGAGCCCCTCGAAGCGGTAAGTTCCGGGCTAACTTGCTACGCGATCAACTATTGGTATGAGCATCTCAAAGAGTTGGACGCAGAAACCGCCAGCCCTGAGGCTGTCCGCGATGTCGTGACACTATTGCACTGCATCACGGACAACACACACAACGTCGCCAAGCTGTTCGAAAAGCTAGCGCGACACACGGAGATCTATCCTGAGCGCGCTGAAGACACCTCTATCGCTTGGTACGACACTCTTTTTAGTTGGACAGCTAGGGTGTCTACATTACCAGATGAATCCCTGGATGAGAACGTGAAGCTTTGGATGCTCACAGTCGATCGAGACAATGTTCTACTTCCGCTTGCTTACGGCCATGTTCACAACTGGCTAGACGCAAGTGATTCATGGTGGATACCTGAAAGGTTCAGATTCGCCAAGGCCGCGCTATCTCTTGTAAGTTGATCCCCTTCTTCGATATCATTTTTAATGATGTGAAGTCAAACGGCTCCGAAGCCGACGATCCCGAGCAATTCGAGCCACTCAATTACATGAATGCTATCATCACGCGATATGACATTCCACCCGCGGACTACAAGACTCTTCGAGCGATTGGGGGCACTTTGTCCGACTACGGAACGACATTTTACGACGATCGCAGAGAGGCTCTGCTTACCGAAAGTACCGTGCATTTGAAAAGAGCAGTGGAGTGTATGAAAGGAGATGTTCTGGAGAACATCGCAACGATTCGCTTGCTGGCATTAGCATACAGGCGATGCGACCAGATGCCCGACGCAATCAAGTACTATGACGACGCTTGCAATATGGTGCCGAATTACGATGCGGACGGATCTACCGAAGAGGATATCGAGAAGGCCAAGTCCATACGTATCGGGATCATGATGGAGAAGGCTTCCGCCTATTCTGCTATGGGGCAGGTCGAAGAAGCTTTTCACGCATACAATGAAGCACGGAGACTGCAGGGTGACAAGCCACTAGCTGGCACAATCCTGGACGACATAACGCGATTGTTCCAGAACGACGACGAGACCGATAGTCGTAGGCTGATGGAAATCCTCAAAAGCTGGACCGAGAAGGAGCGCAACAGTTTCTTCACGTACAATTTCGAGGATTACGTGTTTGATCGCACCGTGAAGCGCATGCAAAAGGCAGCATTGCTTTGTAACGAGACGGATCTACTCATTGGATGGCTAACGAGCCTAGCTAACATCCTTCCGCTAGAAAGCCTACATCTGTTCAACATTCGAGGCGCGATCGCAGATATCTACTACCCAATGTTGGGCGACATCGAACACGGCAAGAGACTACGCCAGGAGCTCCTGGATTTGCCAACAAAGCCCAGCCTAGCCTATGAAGACTCTATGAATGAGGCGAGAACGCGCCACCGGATGGATCTTGCAGACATCCTGTTCTGTGAGTTCCAGATGACCGATGAACCAACGAAAAAAGAGGCGATCATGGACACACTAAGGGATCTGCCGAGCGCCCACGATAACGACGACAACAGCAACAACGTTCGGGAGTCTCATGTCGACATGCTCCGCGCAAACATGCTTCGGATCATGGGCCCTGCTAAAGAGTACGAGAGATACATGAAGGAGCTGTTCAAGAAATGTGTCGGCGGCCTTGAAGACAGCATCTCGTGGAACGACCAGTCGAGCCTGCGATTACTAGCTAAAGTATTGGCGTCTTTGGACAGCCTGGAGGCTGACGCAAGAATTGCCATCAGCGCCCAGTTCTCGATCCTTGATCTTGCCATATATGGACGTAATCTCGAGCCGGAAGAGTCCGAGACATCTTCCAACGAGAGCGACACCGAAGCTGGTGCAGAACAAGAGCCGGTGAATGAGGAAAGCGAACCGCGGAACGAAAGCGAGGTTGTTCGGGACGATGCCCTTACGGATGGAGCTCATGATGTTAAAAGCAAGAATCTTCCGGAAGAGCCGACTGAGGAGAAGCAGGACCCTACGGAGCCGGGAGAACAGGATGTGGCTGAAACGGAATCTAAGGATGAAACGGAGTCCGACGCTGAAACAGAGCCCGACGAGCTGGACGAAGACGTGTTCCTAGCTGGAGGTCTTGACTGCGATGGGCCATGCGAAACGAGCATCTCATCATGGACTCAGCCAATCTACTACTGCCTCATTTGTCCAAATTGCGATTTATGCGAAGATTGCCACTCCAAGCGCGTCCAGCAAACGAAAGGGGTCCAACCAACGGGAGACAAGACCGAAGAGCCGTGGCTCAGCTTTTGCGGCGCGAACCATCGCTACATCAAGGGGCCGATGAAGGGTTGGAAAGGCGTCAAGAATGGGGTAATCCGGTATGCGGATACGGAGATCACAGTGACAGAATGGCTTCGGGGGCTCAAGGAACAACGGTGGCCGAATGCTTGGAAGATCTTTTGGACGAGGCAGGGAGGGTTGAAGGATATCGGAGTTGAAGATTGAGGTAGATGTATGACCGAGATCTATGTCGCACTCTATAACAAAATCGCAATCTCGAACGTGGAAGGCATGTAATTTTCTTTTTTTCCCAGCATATATATCTCATGCATTCAATACCTCCGTTCGATACTTGGTTTCACCCAATGCGGCCCCTCTGCGCACGTCTCTCCAAAGTTCAGAGCGCCCATATTCGTCCTATCCCAGCCACTAACGTACTTCCTGTCCTCTGGGTACTGATGACCATCCGGCTGCTTCGCACGACCAATATACAGGGCCTTGGCAAAGTAGCAATGTCTTCCATGCCAGGTGTACTGCATGCATTCATCATGTTCAGTACACCCAACTCTGCAAGCATCGAGGCTCGTATGGACTGTAGAGTTGTCTGGGAGCTGGAATCCCGCATCGAAGGCTGCATCCCAGTTCTCGCGCTGCGGATATTCGCCTTGCAAGGCGGAGAGTAGGGCGCGGTATAACAAGTTGCGATAGCGCATAGGAAGGTCGCTCTTTGCTTTCCATTCATTCTGCCATAACCAGAGGTCTTTGTAGAGAGCTGGGTCGGTTTTTTGCAGGCTGATGACGGGCTCGCACCAGTGGTCTTTGCCGAAGGGCACGATTTCGAGTCTATGGGGGCTGAACATGGGCCATAGACCGCTAATGTCGATCCCGGCTTTGTCGTGCAGCGCCCACCCTAGTATGCTGTCGCCACAACAATCGGCTCTGATGTCTTCTTTGTATTCTGTGGTGAGACGAGGACCCTTGAGACCAATGGCGTTGCGGGGTCGATCAACGAGTCGATGCGCAGCGGCCTAGGAAAGAATGAAGCCGGCGCCTCCGTACGCGAACCACACTTGCTTTTCGGCTTCGGTATGCGAGCCAGAATTGTATTTTCTTCCAGGTTGAGGCGATCCAAAGTAGTAAGGCAGTGAGCTGTTATAGTTCTCCAGAAGACGGAAGACATTGTCCCAGAAGATGTAGGTGTCGCTCTCCAGGAAAACGTACCACTCAGCCGCCTTGTTGTGATCAATCGCTTTTTCCACTTCCGGTAGGAATTATACCTGTCAAGCCTCCACCCTTCATGACCCTGCTGTAGCTTCGTGCCCTGTCGACTTGCGTTCTTCTGCGCCTCGTAGATGACGTAGTCCTCTGGTGTCAGGTACGTGTTCGGTGGCAAGTCTGCGAGAACGTCGATAGCTTGATGGTCGCGACCGTAGGTATGATTGCCATCTGAAACGATCAAAACATTGGATATGCACTTTATGACTGTTGGGAGCTGAGCATCCGTTCGTGATTTGTCGTCTGCTGATCCGGTCTTCAGGATGACCTGAATCTTAGAGAGCAGATGCACTGGGAAGAGAGCGCATTCGTCTGTGGAACCGTCCCGCCATTCAGAGTATTTTATCTTTATGAACTGTGTCATTGTGTTCCAAGTCCAGAAGTCCAGGCCATTGTCGGCTTGCGCGTCGAGGTCATGTGGTAATGGTACGAAAGGCTTGGGGTGGAATGCATGTTTCCCAAGTATGTCGTTTGGTAGGTTTTCGACGTAAGTCCAGTCAAAGAGGACAAGAGTATTGACTCCAATGGCTAGGCCAATGCATGCGAGCAGCAGCCGAAGCGTGCGCCCGGTGGCGAAAGACCTGGAACTTGGCGAGAAGCCGCGCGCGCCCGCGAGCATACTGGACATCGTGTTCAGGCGTCGTGTCACAACACCCTACGTCATATCAATCTTGTCAAAAGCAAAGAGACGTCGGTAGTCTTGGATAAGAAATGCACACGTGGGCAGACTTTGGAAGAGGTTGTCGCGAGGGGCGCACAAGCTTGTCGCATTGCTGGCCCGGAGAATTTGATTGAGACGCCATGACATCTTAGGCGCGCTTCCTGCTGGTGGTCGCCTTCCTCCCTCCCAGCAGGATTGCGCCGTGAGACAGGGTGATGTCACTTAGCGAGATTTGCCCGTTGTGATAACGACGACGCCGCTACCCCCGCCTAGCTTATCGGGCCCGGGCAGACAGCCCTCCGAGTCTCCGTCGCGATTCTCCAGCTCCTCCCAAATGCGCTCGTACATCCGAACAATCGCCTTTGTTGTCGACTCATTGTTCTAGCATGATGCGCAACGGTAAACCTGATCGCTAAGAGCGATCAAGATCCTCGCGTAAGCCGATCTGGGCGCGGGTCGTGGGGCGTAAAGAAGATGCGCGTTGTCTCAGTGCCAGGCAACAATGGTGTTAAAGCAGTGCGCGCTACGATCTAGTCGAAGACAGCTCGCGTAGAAACCGGGGGAGGGTGATTTATGGGGGCCAATCATGCGATGCAGCTTACACGGGCAGTGTGGGTGACAATGTCCTTTCGTGAAGCTCAGCCCCTGCCACTTCAACATTAGCGTCAGGCAACAGCATCTGGGCACCTCATGCTCGCAGGAAGACGGGAAACCTGTCTAAGATCCTCAACTCTAGTACATATCGCAGCTGCACAACAAATTCTCCGCAGCCACAGCTCCAGAGACAGCTCTTCCCGCGGGAAATCTGAACGATGTCCGACTCAGATCAATCAAACGGCCTCAGACGCACCGCGACCGTGAGGAGTGGGGACAGGTGCACAACACTTGATAGCGGACATGTTGAAGCACCCGACAATGCGATCGACGGCCACGTGAAGCGCATCGACTTTGAGGAGGCGAAGCGTTGGATATCGCACTGCAGGTCATCGCACCCCAAATGCGGGGCACCTGCATGGTCGGCGCAAATTGACATGAAGGTCATCGATTGTCGCTACAGGGACGTTGTGAAGAAACCGACACGCTGCGTATACGTCGCACTCTCTTATGTGTGGGGTAAACCAACACCAGAAAATACTCAGCAATCTTCGAAACTGTCGAAGGAGCTCCCTCGCACTATTGAAGATAGCATCGAGGCTACCCTCAGGCTCGGCTATCGGTACCTTTGGATAGACAGATACGTACGCTCGTTTAGCTGTCACCCTACGCAGTAGCTGATCGAGACAGTGTATCGACCAAAATGACAGCGTGGCTCAGCAACGCCAGATCAAACAGATGGGGGCTATTTATCAAGAAGCACAAGTAACAATCATCGCAGCAGCTGGCACAGACGCCACCTATGGGCTTCCGGGTTTCACTCACGCTCTGAAGAGTTCTTGTTCTTGTACAGACTCTCATGTTGTGCGTCGGCTTCACAATAAAGGGTCGGCGGTCCAATCCATCAAAGACTCTGTGTGGTACACTCGAGGATGGACTTATCAAGAAGGATTCCTGTCAAGGCGGCGAATGTATTTCACCGATGTTGGCGTATTGTACGTTTGTGACGAGGACCGCCATAGTGCGTGGCTCAGCAAGATTTCTGCCTCCTTGCGCAATACTTCGGAAAGACCGTCTTTCCATGACGATGAGCAGGTGATGCGGGAGTACACGCGGCGCCAACTTACACACGATTATGACGCGCTTAATGCTATCATTGGTGCGCTCGAAACACAGTCCGACCATCACATTTGGGGTGTGAAAACCTCACAAGGAAGATGGGGTCCATACGTATTTTTGCACTGGAGACACTCGTTTCCGGTTCGTCGACGCAAAGCATTCCCTAGCTGGTCACCCCTTGGCTGGTGCGGCCAAGTGGAATATGCGAAGTCTCGTCCTGAGCTTTCGCAATTTTGTCAACTTGAAGCATGGCGAGATAAGACTTACAAACCGCTCCCATGGGAACCCAAAAACCTCGGCCTGAAAAGCTATCCGAGTCCGACAGTAGAAGAAGACTCGAAACGTTTGAGACTGACAACGCCAATAGTAACGCTCGAGTTTGTCCACATCGAAGGTACACACCGTAACGGAGTTTATGCCAAGGTCCCGTATAGTCCGACGCTCGACATCTTCGTTCTACCGTACTGGGACATTGATTGTGTGGCTGAACTAGGTTTAGAGGGTGGTAGTGCCAAATTGCCATGCATAGTGGTGATGAGCGAGAGATTAGGGATATTCCCGAAGTTTGAGAACGAGATGCAAATACTCATCTTACGGGTACACGACCGCTATTACGAACGGATTGGATGTCTTTCCGTTGACGAAGACTCAGAGCGCATGTTTGCTGAGGATAAAAAAGGCCTTGAGTTGATGCACTGGCTTCATTCACCTGAACACGGCGATGGCAGGTACTGGCTAAGGGATGGTGTCAGGACCACTTTCCTTTTAGGCTAGTCGAGCAAAGAAGTCGGAAGAAAAGCTATTACGTGCCATGCACATCGATGCGAAAACGCAGGCGTCGAATGTGCATCTTGTTTTTATTCAGCGGCTTCCAAGGTCGTTCTTGAGTAACATGACACTCGTACTGCGCAGCGAACTCTACATAACTTAGACCAGCGATACCGTACACTTCTAACGAAAGGTCAACGTGACGACATTCTCTCGCAGCCACTACTCCTTCATCTCCACCCAATGCAACTTCGTCCCAGGTCCTAACAGAATCAGTCAACAGCCATAAACCAACTTTCCAGCAAAAGGGTTACTTACCAACATCCATACTCGGATGACAAGCATACAACCTCATTTGCCCATCATCATCAAGGAGTGCCCCAAGTGGAAAGTCTACCCTAACAGTCAGCCGAAACGTAAAACCCATCCCATGATATTGCGCGAAGATACGCAATCAGCGCGACCAACATACCCAAAGACTCAAGCTTCACTTCCTCGCCCTGTCCCGTATACTGAACCAACTTCACCTTGTCAAACTGACTCGCCCAGTACATAGGCATAGACTCAAACTTATCTTCCTCTTGTATCCACCGGCCCAGAACAAGTAAAGTAACACCGTTATTACAGAGCAACATTCCATTCTGCAGCGTGAATGTCGCAGCATGGTCGCGGTCTCCCATGCTAACGGGGTACTTTTCCTCACGATTGGCGGCGAGATTGGCGGTCTCGGTATCGACTAGTTGACTGACGAATTGGCCGTTGAGTTCGATGAGAAAGCGGCGGTTTAGGTTTGTTTTCGCCATGACTGCAGGTGTGATTTCGAGGGAAGAGAAAGGTGATGATAGAAGACAAGGTTTGATGCATCTCTGTTGGTAGACAAGGAAGCTTTATATATCTTTACTTAGTGGTACGAGGCACGTAGCTCAAAGAATATGGTGGATAGCTAATGCGTACAGGCGCAGCACATGATACCCTCACAGATGCGAATAGCGAACGCAAACCAAAAGCAAAGCGCCTTCCAGCGTAATGGGCTGTCACACTCACATACTTCATGGGTGATGTGTCTTAGCCTTGGATGAACAGAGGGCGGCAAGCAGCGCCCGTCGCAGACGGAGCTAGGTTCTACCATGTTCACTATGTAGTACACACTAAGCAAGTCAAGCTGAGCATACATCAGCGCGCTATCACATACTAATCATTACCATCAGTTCGACTGCCTAAACCTTCTTGCGCCAACACATCAGGTTCAATCCGAGCTTCTCCACCGCGGTCAACTTGTCACCTGCATCGGCGCAGGTTCGCATGCAGTATGCAAGCTTTGATTCGTTGACGTTCGCAAGATGGCTTCACGACGCGTTACAAGACTACAAAAGCAAGCACCACACTAATACTCACTCGGTTCACTCAAAATGCCAAGAAGCTAGTATGGTTGCAAAGGGTATTGTCGCATTGGGGTGACCGTTCAAAGTCGTCACTCATTATGTTATCAACTCACATCTATCTTACCATCTTACCAACACACATCTACCCACCAAACACACTTCTCTTGAAATGCGATGCGCGTCTACAACCTCTCCTTCTGGAGACCCTTCCAGCCCCACTCTTGCGCAATCAACTCCGCGGCGCGCTCACCAATACCCAGCACAGTCAACATGGGATTGATGGTGGGCATCTCGGGGAAACATCCCGCGTCCGCAATCCTGACGCTCTTAAGACCGCGAATCTTCAGCTCGGGGTCCACAACGGCCATCTCGTCCTTTGTTACGTCACCCATCTTGGTTGTGCCAGCGGGGTGGTATACAGTGTGTGCGACGCGGCGACCGTACTCGGACAGCTCCTCGTCGGTGACGACCTTCGGGCCTGGGGCGACTTCGCGCTTGATCCAGTTGGAGAAAGGTGCTTGCTTGGCGATTTCGCGGGCAGCCTTGAGACCAGCGACGATGGTGGCTGCGTCGTAGCCTTCGGGGTCGGTGAAGTAGCGGAAGTCGAGCGCGGGCTTGACGGTGGGGTCGGCGGAGGTGAGGTAGATGCGGCCGCGGGAGCGGGGACGGGGGATGTTGGGCGTCATGCAGAATGCGTCGATGGGGGAGTCGTAACCCATGCTGGTGATCATGTTAGTTGCAGCGCGGAAATGTGGGGTTGTTGGGCTTACCGAGCGGTGTTCAGGCAGAACGGGATTTGGTAGCAATGGGCCATGATGTCGGCAATGTCGCCGTCACCGCCTGCCGCATTGGGGATCTCGCGGCGCAGGAAGATACCAGCGTCAGAGTCCATGGTGGTCTGGTTCGCGGGTACGGGCTTGTTCAGCTCCCAGAGGATGATGCTCTCGGGGTGGTCTAGCAAGTTCTCACCAACACCGGGGATGTCTTTTACGACAGGGATGCCGAGGTCGGAAAGTTGTTGCTTGGGACCGAGGCCGGAGAGGAGCATCAGTCGCGGGGTGTCGACGGCGCCCGCGCAAAGGATGGTCTCGCACTTGGGGTTGAGGGTGAACTTCTCGCCGCTTTGAAGCGCGAGGTCGATGCCAGTGACCTTGTCGCCCTTCACGTTGACCTTGCTGACCCACGCGTTGGTGAGAACAGTAAGGTTGTCGCGCTTCTCCTCGCCGCGGAGGATGGGGTGGATGTAGGCGACACTAGCGCTGCTCCGGCGGCCATCGTCGGGGTTGTATGATACGGAGAAGAAACCAACGGAAGGCTTGAGGGCACCCTTGGTCTTGATTTCGTGGTTGAAGTCGTGGATCACGGGAATGTCCATGGCGGTTGAGCACGAGTCGATCCAGTCGAGGCAGAGCTGATTGCGGTGCTTCTCGTGGACAGGCTGGACAGTATTGCGCAGGTTGTCAAGCACGCGCATGAAGGTCTTGAAGCTCCAGCCCTCGCAGCCCTGTGCTTCCCATCGCTTGCAGTCGTACTCAAACGGCCTGAAGGAGATGAGGGTGTTGTGTGATGAACAGCCACCGAGGACCTTTGCACGTGAGTGTCGGATGTGGGAGTTGCCGTTGGGCTGTTCGGTGGTGCCGTAGTCGTAGTCGAGCTCTCCTCCGAGAAGGTTGAGCCAGTCCTTGAGCAGCAGCACACGGTCGTCCATGAAGTCGCTTGGGCCGGCCTCAATCAAGAGGACCTTCTTGTTGGGGAGATATTCGGTGAGTCGCGAGGCGATGACACAGCCCGCTGTGCCTCCTCCGACAATGACAAAGTCATACTCGGCATCCTTGGGGATGGAGGTCACGGTCTCGAAAGCCATTGTTGCGTGTGGGTGGTGGGCTTGGGGTGATGGCGACAATATACTTCTGCTAAAGAGAGCTTGTCACGTCAGGAGCAAGCTTATATATCCAGGCGGACTATCGCTCGAAGGAGACGACGTTGTCTAGATGGGCCGGGCGTCGCGATCGGGCGGTCGGCAGAAGGTCGGAGCAGCAAAAGTGAGCTGACGATGAGGCTGGGGAATGGAGAGTCGTGCGCCGCTGCAAGATGTGTCGTTCGCCTTCCAGATAAGACTGTGCTAAATAGGGCCGTTTACGGTTGGACCGGACGCGTGCACGTGCTCAACCAACGCCTCAGGACAGCGATGTCGCGAAAGGTGCGCGGAAGGATAGGCGATGGGCCGAAGGGGTGACTAATGAAACGCTGTGAGCAGGTAGTAAGTGTGATTGATCAATTGCGTCCAACAACGACTATAATGGTGCTGGCGACGACGTGGATATGTCACCCGTGGTTGCCAGTGAAAGAAAAAAAGACGTCGTAAAAGCGTCCGATGATGTGATGGGCGCGTTGGGCCTAGCGCGACCCCGCTGGGCTGCAGCTTCCGAGCTGGCTATCCCTGTCGGTCGATGCCGCACCTTCCCCGATCTCTGGGCGGTGAGGGCGGCAGCCATCGGAGCGACGTTTTTGTGCCAGACAGCAGCAGCGACAGGAAACGACGCCATCCCGCTGAAAAGCGCGCGCTGCTGCTTTCTCTATCTTGCTCGCACCCCTTGCATATCCCTCAGCTGACGTACCCTCGGCGACGTTCCGAAGGATTACTGATCGTGAAAGGAAGTAGAGGCGCAACAGCTGCATCCGCTATCACCCATACAAATGTTCGTTCGCGTTACATCACCGCGCCAATCTTGACCACTTGGCTGACACGCGCAGATCAAACTGTGCATAAGAATTCTCCCGGTACATTTCGCTCATCGTGACCATCGTGGCGACCAAACTCTTGCGACTCCGCGTCAACACCAGAAGCAACCTCAGGCTTTTCCATTGCGCCAACAAGCCACTCACCATGTCTCTCCCATACGCGCCTAGATCCGCCTACTACGACGGCAAGCTTCAGTCAGGCTCATCTACTTCCACCTTCCAGACGATTGACCCCGCGACTGCCCAACCCGTCGCAAACATCCACACAACCTCCAACGCTGGCATAGACGCTGCGATAGCCTCGGCGCAACGGGCCTTCCCCGCATGGTCCGCAACACCACCCATCGAGCGCGCGCGCATTCTCCAGCGAGCGGCTGCCCTACTCCGCGCACGTAATGACGAGCTCGCCCGCATTGAGACCAGCGACACCGGCAAGCCCTTCTCCGAGACCTCGACCGTAGATGTAGTCACCGGCGCCGATGTCCTCGAATACTTTGCGAACCTCGTAGGCGGAGGTGGCATGAACGGCGAGACGGCACAACTGCGACCAGACGCGTGGGTGTACACGACTAAGAACTCGCTGGGCGTATGTGCGGGTATTGGCGCATGGAACTACCCCATCCAGATCGCGCTATGGAAGTCAGCGCCTTGCCTGGCAGCCGGCAACTGCATGGTATACAAGCCTTCGGAGTTCACACCACTACATTCCACCGTGCTAGCGGACATATACGCTGAGGCTGGTGTGCCACCGGGCGTCTTCAACGTCGTCCAGGGCGGCGGTGAAGTCGGCGCATACCTCACCAAGCACTCCGGCATCGCCAAGGTCAGCTTCACCGGACAAGTTTCGACAGGCAAGAAGGTCGCAGGTAGCGCATCCGGCGAGATGAAGTACGTGACAATGGAGCTGGGCGGCAAGTCTGCATGCGTCATCCTGCCAGACGCGGACGTGGACCAGGCAGTTGACGGCGCGATGCTGGCCAACTTCTTTTCAACCGGGCAGGTCTGCACCAACGGCACACGAGTCTTCATCCCCGAAGCAATGAAGTCGGAATTTGAGAAGCGATTGCTGGAGAAGATGCAATACATTCGTCCGGGCAACCTCCACGATATGGCCACCAACTTTGGCCCGCTGGTCTCAAAGCCGCACTACGAGAAGGTCATACAATACATCAAGCACGGCCGCGACAACGACAAGGCAGAGATGCTCTGCGGCGGCCCCGAAACCCCGTCATGGGTTGCGTCACATAGCGACAAAGCCTACCAAAACGGCTACTGGGTCCAACCCACCGTATTCACAAACTGCACCGACGACATGAAGATTGTGCGCGAAGAGATCTTCGGCCCTGTCATGTCAGTCCTCACATACAAGACCGTCGAGGAAGTCGTCCAACGCGCCAACAACACTGACGTCGGTCTTGCGGCGGGTGTGTTTACCAAGGACCTCAACCTCGCGCACAAGGTTATTGCTCAGCTCGAAGCGGGTATTACATGGGTGAACACCTGGGGCGAGAGCCCGGCTGAGATGAGCGTCGGTGGCTGGAAGCAGAGCGGTGTTGGTGTGGAGAATGGTAAGAAGGGTCTTGAGGCTTGGGTCAGGAATAAGAGTACACTTGTTGAGATGGGTGGGGCTGTGCCGACTGTTTTTGCGAAGCTGTAGAGAAAGAGATGGGAGAGGATGTTTGTATATAGGCAATACCATGACAATATATAATGAAGCCTGCTGACACTGCGTCATGCGCCTAGCACGAGATGGGTCGTACAACAGCCTATGTCACCCACCAGTTCACCACCAGTACTCCCATTCCTCCCTCCTCAATCCCAGCCATCCCCATGCCCTACACAGTAAGCGTATAAGTAACACTATCACACTTGCCATTAACAATCTGCCGATCCCCACTCGCCAGCTGCAGCAATCCCCTCCACGTGCCGCCGTGCTGCATGTTGAAGCACGCCTGGTTGATGTTGTTGTTTGTCATGAATTCTAGGCCGCGCGTCACGGCGTCTTTCATGGTTTTGACTTCGGCGGTTGTGTCGCAGTTTTTTCCGGTTGTTGCCGCGTGGTATTGGTAGTTTACGCTGGGGTGTCACGTTAGTCAATGAACATGTTTGAGCATGGTACAGTATGGTAGAGCGAGACGTACCCGTCAACAGCCCCGGAGATAACACCACAAGTGTTGGCTTCGCTTTGCGCCTTCATGAGATTGGACACGTAGGTCGCGATTGCGTTCACGTTGAGTGCGACCATGGAGCCTGCGCCCAGAATGGCGATTTGCTCTTCGATGGTGAGGCGTTTGTCGACGGCATTGTCGCTAGAGCAGGATATTAGCACGAATTCAAGGACGATGTAAAACTCCTTCATCGTACGTACCTAGACTGTGTCTCCTCGCTCAACGATGGCAGAGCCTCCCGCTCAGGGAGGGAGAGGGCCATAGCGTTGTAGCCGAGGCAGAGGGCGGTTGCGGCGATGGTTGAGAAACGCATGATGGGCAGTGGGATGAGAATGTGTGGAATGTGTTGTGAGAGATGAAAGCACGGTAAAGTAGTTATGGTTGAGTGGTGAGGATGATGCGGTAGAACTGTGTGTCTTGCCCGATATATATACACTCTCACGATGAACCGTTCCGACTGATAAGTTGTCAAGAGTCGAGCACAGATTGACTTGCTGCACGCCTTGAGCCATGATGATCAAGTGCTTGCACGCCTGATGTCAACGGGTCTGGAGAGAAATGCCTCGCGATACGAGCGAAGTGTACTGGATAGAGGCAAGATGCTTGATTGGCAAGCAGGTAGACCGATGCTGTCTTCATCGCATCCCGTGGAAACCGCCGTACAGCCCTGTATGTGTAAGGCGCCCCTCTTGGATCAGCGTCTATACAATATCAATCATGGTGTTGCAATTCGCCGTCTCTTAGGCGTTCCCTCGTTAGCCTGTGCAGCGGTCCGATTAGAGACGTTGAACCCCATCTTTCTGCGGTGTTTCAGTAATCACAGCCCCCGCAAAGTTCCCGCGCTCAAAAATAGCTGCTTTGGGTAGACTATCTACGTCAGCATCGCTCAGGCGTTCCATGTTTAGTCGTCGCGCATAGCCGCACGAAGGCTGTGTACCTAAGGCGTACCGGATCGGTCCGTAAAAGAACCCTACGTTTGCACCGACCGACCCTCCGGATCTTGAAACCAAGACAGATCAAGATCGGCATAAGCTTTCATGAGGCGGGCTTATTTCGACTGCAATACTCGATGGTGTCCATGTACCGTACATCAGGCACCCCGCGATCATCTATGTCGGTCCTTTGGTACAGCGTTGCGGCATGGATTCACGTCGCCGTCTATCAAACTTGCTCTCTCATTTTGTGATCAAGGCGGGCAGTCTGTTTGGGGGCCCAATCAGGCTCAGGCCGACGAGGCAGAAACGGTCGTCAAGAGCTTGGTAGTTGACGACGAGGGGAGGTAGAGCGCAGGCCTCATGTAGGTTGTGTTCATTTCAAGATGTATATAAGTAATCGATGCGTCGAGATAGAGGTTATTATCCCACCACAACGATTCCTCTCAAGTCACAATACACAACCGAAATACCCCTTTTGCTATACATCACTCATTCACGATGCGTTTCCAGCTGGCCCACATCTTCTGCCTCCTCGGCGCTGCCGAGTCTCTCGCCATCGGTGCCCCCGAGAAAGAGTAAGTCGTCGTCCCCCCTTCCCCTACATCTTTCATTGCAATCCACTAACCCAACCCCTCTAGCTACGCCCTTCTCGACACCAGAGACATCGCCTCCCCCCTCTCCCCCCGCACCGACATCGAAGTCGCCGCCGGCTTCGTCAGCCAGGGCGCAACCGCCACCCTCGCCATCGTCTCCATCGCCAACTACCTCGCCGTGTACATCAAAGGCCAATCCGACGTCAACAGCTGCTCCGTGATCTCCGGTAACGTCGACGGCGCCGTGTGGCAGTACTACGCGACTACCTCTGGCCCCAAGTGCGACACGACATCTGAGTCGAAGACGATTAGGAATGCGGTTGAGAGGGAACTCAAGTGGATGCAGGAGAATGGGTATGATGCTGCTTGCTTTAAGATGGACCATGGGGGTACTTGGGAGGGACATCTCAAGATTGCGTTGAATGGGAAGCCGATTGCTAGTGACACGCAGTGCAACTCTGCGAAGTTCGTCAATTTGTAGGTCCGTGGCATAGTGGGGATGGGGGACAGAATGGGTGACATGGGGTCTTGTACGAGCGATCTCGTTCTAGGCGCATGACGCAGTGTTAGCAGGCTTCATCATACATTGTCATGTATACATTTGCATCGCATGCTTCTTCGTCTATTCACCACCGTCTCTCATAAGTCTTCATCATCATCAAACTCAAACACTCGCGTGAGGCCATCGTCTTCATATTCGGCCTCCCGCTCCTCGATCTCTTCCGGTCCTCCCGCCGCAAATTCCTGCTCTTCCTCCATTTCACCGGTCTCTTCGCGCATATCCACAGGCCCCCTACCCTCAAAGTTCAGCGTGCCATCCATCTCATGCGTCGCTAGCACATAACCCCCTTCCTCATCCACTCCTCCAGTGAGCACCTGTCCATCTCGTTCCCTTCTTCTCCTCTCTCTCCTTCTCTGCTCAGCCTGTCTCCTCCTTCGGTCCCTGTCTTCCTTCCCTTGGATCCACCTTCTCATTGGTCTGGGAAGCTCATTCGGCATGACGCCTGTCTTCTCCATGCCCCAGGTGGTGAAAGAAAGGGCCGCGCGGTTGGTGGAGGAAAGTGTTGCTGCGCCGATACTCCATGATGCGCGGCCGAGGCCGGATGATGCGATGGCGCTGGCGAAGGAAAGGGTTGCAGTGGAGACCTCTGATAGCGCGGCGCTGGTGTCGTGGAGGGCGGCGGGCCAGGTGCCGGGGAAGGGTGTGGCTGTTGGAAGGGATGCCGTCGCAGAGGAAGGAAGGTCTTCCCAGCTTGACGAAGAAGATGAGGAGGCGGATGCGGGCTGAGAAGGGGTTTCGTCTTCCTCGGCATCGACTTGCGACTCAGCGGCGGTGCTGGTGCGGATGTTGGCTGGGCGAGCTCGTGGCTCTGGCTCTGCTTGCGCTTCTTCAAAGTCGCGTTGTTGTGCAGCGCTTAGTGCTGCGGACTGCATGGGCGCATTTTCGAACCCGTCGTGGGCGCTGTAGTATGCTTCTGAATGTGATGAGGCTTGGTGTTGTGGGCGGCCTCTCGTGCTCTTGCGCTTTTCGGAAGGGTCGTTGCTGCCTACAGCCTTGCGTGGGCGCCCGATCTTGTCAACCATCTTGGATGTTGAGGTATACAATGAGTGCTGTAACTACTCTAAGTGGTGTAATATTATTATAAGGTTGCTGACTACAGTTGCGCGATAATGTACCAGCGGGACGCGAAGATGGTGCGTGGAGTGTACAGAGGAGGTGGGTGACTGCACTTCGTATCGTGGTGGACGAGGTGGTGGTTGCCGTATGTGGTGAATGCGAGAACTTCAACGCGCGATTCAATCGGAATAGGGAAGTGCGAACGCCTGCGCCAACGTCACTGCCTTACCGTGATGGCGACCCTGCGAGAAGATGGAGGAAGAGAGCTGGCGTGCGAACGAGCAGAATGCGCATCGCCAAAACGACTTCACAATTTTTCGTTCTGATCGCAGAACCATGGATACGGGACTAAAAAGTTGGTACATGCTTTGAATGTACGGGGATGTGGTAGGTCAGTATACTGAGGCTGCGCCAATAGCACGAGGTATTGCGCTGACCTTTTCGTAGGTGTATTTTGTAGATGCGGAAGCAGCGCGACGGGTTTGCTACGTCGGTTGCGGGTTTGAACACCAAACGTGGTAACGTCGCAGTGAATGTCACAACACGTGACTGCGCGCATCGTCACCTCTGTGACCCACCCAGCAATACAAAGAGGGGTACTTTCGCAATGAAGTGCTTGAATGCGCGATCTAGAGAAAGTTCGCGATGCATTCATTGCTCCCGGCGTCGCTTGCGCCATTTTCGCGCTTTACATTGTGCTTGCGACCCATCACCACACAGTGAATACTTGGGTCTAGGCAATCACAACATCATTTCGATATAAGACCGCCATACCCAGCCCCCGACAAGCAACGCGATAGCTCGAACCATCACTGTTTATATACCACCCGCTTCCTGCATTCCGCGCATTATCACAGCCGCTCGCATTCCAAAGCACACTACCCACTACTATTCGTCGTCAACATCCACCTACTTCACACTCTCTTAAGTCCACTCCAACAATGTCTTCCACTCCTTCCAGCAACCAACAGGCCGCCCTCAAGATGCGTCCCGTCACCGGTAAGCACATCCGCGTCGACGCTCCTTGCCCAATGACTTCGTTACTAACAGCGCATAGGCGCCTACTTGCTGAAGCAGAGGCCCATCGATCTTTTCCACGGAATCAAGGACATTATCAAGAGCAACGGCGTCAAGCTATCCGAAAGCTTCTCCCAAGAGCTCAAGCAGTTCCTGGACGAGAAGCTTGAGCCCTACTCGCTTCCCTACGACCCGAAGCGTCCCGACCTCCAAGCGGACCTGAAAAACAGTGCTCGTCTTCGCGATAGGCGGGCTCAGCTCCAGGATCAGGGCGCGGCTTCGAAGTCGTTCCGCCCAGCCAATCCCGACAAAAACGACCGCGACAACACTGGCCCGCGCAACGTCCACGAGTCGTTCATGGATGTCCCCTGGGATATCAAGACAGCGCCGACAGCGGTGGCAGCAACGATACCGAAGACTGTGTTGAAGCGTCCAAGAGCCGAAGAGACGGCAGAGTACGACACGATGTATCGGAGAGGCCCACTCGATCAGGTCGCCAATCGAGTCCACCCTCCGTACGGCTTCGCAGAAGCGCCCGTCAAAGTCGAGGTTGACTCCTATGTCGCGCGCAAGGCGAATACCAAGGCTGAGAACTTCGAGCACGGTCCGGAGGGCGTCAACGACTCTTTTTACCTTCCCTACGACTCTGAGGCCGCCAAGAAACTCCTACCGCAAGTTCATCAATCTGCGCACGACAAAGCGTCGTTGATCAAGGACCACGCCCACGACTACCTGGACGTCACACAAGACGAGCCTAGCGACCGCGCGCCCCTCGCTGTCACCAAAGGTAGCCTGCCACCTCGCCCCGTCATCAAGGTCGAGAAGAACAGTCCCGAGAACGCCGAGCGCGTCTCCGACGCTTTCGAAGAGATGGACCCCGACGCCGTCTCCTTCACTTCTAATAACCTTGGCGCTATCAAGGAGACCCGCCCTGCTGTCAAGCAAGCATCATCCCCTACACCCGCTATCAAGGTCGAGGACAACACCTCAGGATTTCGGAGCTCCATCGGCTCGTCCAATTCGTCTGCCCTCCAGTCGTCGGTTTCAGGCGTCAAGAATGAGTTCCAGGAAACGCCTGACACCACGTACTTTGGTGAGTCGCAGCAGACCCTGGGCCGGTCGCAGAGCCCATTCAATCAGACACAGGGCTTCCCGAACTCTTTCTCCGGCAGCCGTTTCGGCAGTCAATCCTTCCTGAGCCCTCCCGGTTCAGTGACATCGCAGACGTCCGGACGCGTCGAGATCAACCCGCGTCGCTCTGCTCGACTATCCCAGGCTAAGACGACCGCTGCCGGCTCGTCAGCCCCGTCACTTTCCGCCCCCTCAGCCCCTCCAGCTCCGTCTCCTACGCCATCTTCTGCCTCCTCTCTTGGTGTTAAGCGTCGTCGCTCCACCAGCCTCACAGACGAGGTAGAGCAAGTAGAGCGCCAGGGTCGCAACAAGAAGTTCGTGACCAAGGAAGTGGTCGCGAAACAGCGCGAGGCTCGCCACAATGAGGACGCAAAGGATCAAAAGCGCAGCAGCGCCCAGCGTCGCACCTCGGTGCTGCAGCGTCGCCAGATTTAGAGAGCGCAATCGTCCAGGCTACATTCATCAGTCGCCGGGCGGATCTCCCAATAAATACGCCAGACCAGCGGTGGTCAACATACCTACACCGCAAGTTCAACAACCAACAACTCACATGCATCGAAGTCCAAAAGGCTTCCATTGCTCGCCGCATCTTCGTTGTGCCAAGACGATCTACCATCCTGACGAAAGCCAAAAGAGCTTCGTTCATCTAGCCCAGCGCCAAAAGGCGCCGTCCATCCAAACCACGTCGTCATACGTCGAGGCCGATCATGTCAAGGAACCTAGAAGTTCAGAGAGACTTCACCACCCAGTCGACCAGGTGCAAGCTCAGAGAGCTCACCTTATCATCCACCCCATCGCCGCGCCCAGAGAGGCGCGTCCATCGGGTTCATACCTACTGCATTGGCTCAGCTGAATCCGTCCAGAGAGACATGACAGCTGACGACCGAGACGAGTGAAAGACCCATAGAGGCTTGCACCGCCGGTCGGGATGAGCGCAAGTCTAAAGGTCTTGACGACTCATCGGCCATCTACCACCAAGATACTTGGTGGACACTAGCTGGAGATAGTTGGAACACAAAAGTGCTTCCATCACCCAGCTGCGATGAGATCAAGGCCACAAAAGTGGTTTGGCTCATCTGCCACCCTCCTACCGACCCTCAAGGTCGAGCGATCTTGAGTCGACTGGACGTTCACAGGACTCTCATCGCTGTCGCACTGATCGCAAGTCAAGAAGGCTTGCCCTAGAATGCGTCCATTTCTTTTCTGTATCTTGCTTCATGTTTGGGTGTTCTATTGTTCGCGATGGCTGGCCAGCTGTGTACTCTTGTGTTATTATTCCTTATTTGTTTCCTACGTTACTGCGACCGGTACAAAAACGTCTTGTTGGATATGTATATTCAGAAGTGATAGTGAACTAAAAGCTCATCAAGAGAGTTTACGTGCATCGATGCGAATGTGATATGGTGACTTCGGCTCTCCGCCCGCGTATCCCCACCTCCGCATGCAGGTCAGATTAAAGTTTAGCGCACCAATACGCGGTCAGCATCGCGACCGACTGCATGCACAACGGCTTTGCTCATTTATGGTGTTACGCCCTGTTTGAAGTCGCACAGCATTGCTCCGGCGTATTCTGCTTAAAGCGCATACCCCGCCGCTTTTACCTCAGCACAATGCAACTCCACTCCCGTCTCCTCACGGCCTTCGTCGCCCTCTTTAGCCTTGCTTCTTCCTTCACAATGTCCTCTTCAACGCCCAACTCCACCGACTCAGCTCCGGTAACGCGCATAGCGACATTCCGGTTCCTACCCAACGTCACCGCGGAGCAAAAAGGCGACCGCGCATCCGCCTTTCTCGCGCTTTACGCCGAGCATCCGGAGCTGCTAGTGGAAGGACCAAAAGGAGGAAGACCGTTGAATACTCCATTAAACCTAACGAATGTAAAGAGGGAGAGTGTCTGGGATTTGGGGTTCGTTGTAGTCTTCAAGGTATGAAATGGATGGTGACGCCACCGCATCGCGAGTGCTGACATTGAGTAGGATGAAGCCTCGAGGCAGGTGTTCGATAAAGATCCGACGCACGATAAGCTGAAGGTATGTGACGTCTCCATCGTTGTAGAAGGATTGAAGCTGATATCACGGAAGAATGAGACGGACCCGTTGCTTGAGCAGGTGTTCGTGTATGACTTTGTTGCGCAGCCGAATTTGGGGTGGTGATGACAGCGTTCATGTTGGGTGGCAATCTGCTGCATAGATACCGTCAAATCTTAAACGACTAGACAGTCTCTAATGTCATGTGTGCTCCTGGCGGTGCTCCGTTTGCTCTGACGTATCTCCCGTTTCTGGCGCTAGCGTATCGCATCTGCTGGGTTGTATCCAAGCCGAAACTTTTTGTCCACTCGCTTTCCATTTTCAATCCACGTTTGCATTCACGATGGCGAAGTCCTACCTTGAGCCATTGTGCCACCTCACCAAGAACGGCTTCGACGATGCGCGCTTGCTCCTTCTTCAAGGCCCCAGTCGCAAGCAGCGCAGTGCCTTGATTCAGGAAGGTATGGAGCGCTGCACTACCGACGAAGCATCCGTGCAATTGTGTCTCCACATGCTCGATTTACTCCAACAACTAGATGAGCGAGCGACGTCTGAGCTGCCTATTAGAAGGAACGGTAAGAAATGAAGCGTTGGGTGAAGTGCAAACACTAAATCGGGGTATCACAGATTCTCGGCAACCCGGGAACGTGCAAGCCGCACTCGCATCCGCACCCGCCGCGCATATCCTCCCAACTTTTGGCATATCACTACAGAAGTTTAAACCCAAACGTAAAGCCACGGAGAACGCAGACCCCTTCGGCGATCGAGTTCACAAAGCGGCCGCGCTCAGCGCGACCAATGACGGGGTCAGCAACCTTTTCAATGGCGAAGATGACGACGATGAAGACTGGGAAGGTATGACCGCGAAACATGACCATAATCTACAAGGGGGAACACCTGCGGAAACCAGCGCCGACTTCAATGTCATCGAAATACGGTCTACAAACTTGGCGATACCCATCCTCAAGATAGGTGCATGGGTTCCGGACGATGTTGGGCTTGAAGATTGGCAGCCGCTCGGCAATCTCGAGAGCGATGTTGGTATCACTATCCATGAAAAGTTCCTGACGCACTTCGCATCTCACGACACCAAGCGAGCGGCATACGGAGCGGTGGCCAGGAACGCGGCACGTTATATGGACGGAGGGATATGCGTCAACATGGCCGTCTGGCAGAAAGGTTGCGGTCAGTCCGCTTTCGAGAAGGCTTATGGGAACAAGCACAGGGCTTGCGATACTTGCATTCGCACAAAGCGCCTCTGCGTTCGAGTCGTAGCTGATGAATCGGGTGCAAAGCTCTGCGTATTCCCGCTACCTGAAGTGCGCCGTGAAGGCAGGACGCTGTGTTCCATCGCTGCATGGGTCATTGGAGGATGATGGCGAAGGAAGCAGGCGGGGAGAGAGAAGCTGACCAGGTATGCTGGAGTCTACATTAGTCTTAGAACGAAAGTCGTGAGAATCCTAACGCGATATCGACTCTTAGTCGTTTGCTTCGATCGCGCGGTCAAGTAGGGTGTTCAGGGCTTTGCTCCCTGAAGAGGGGTAGGGGAGAGGTGGACTACACGTGTAATTGACAATAATAATACCATCTGCTGCGCGATGCAGTGAACTTTCACGGATACTGGCCTGACTGATGACCACCCAAGCCCTTTGGCGATGCGCGAGCTTGTCTTCGACGTCGTTGATCAGAGACTGTGAGATACGAGACTGTGTGTGTGAAGGTTGCTGGGCATCATGCGCAAACCTTTGGTGTTCGTCGGTCCGAGCTTCAGACGATGCGCTAGTCGCTAGCTCGGCCGGGGATTGCCGCCCGGTGCCATCAACAAACATCCGGTGCCGGCTACTCACCTCGCACAGCAACCCTCACGTGTGCGCGTCTACACGATGACGAGCTCGTATCTAGAGGCGCTGCTTGCGCTGTCCGGTAATGAAGCGTTCGCCGATGCGCGCATGAGGCTCATTGATAACCTGAACTGGGAAGAGCTGGAAATCGTTGCCGTCGAAGGGATAACCGGATGTACCAACCGAAAGGTACGAGAGCGATTGGTCTGCGCGATGCTCAACATTCTCAAAGAGAATCCGAATATCGAGCCAATGACAGTTCCAACGACTGGTAAACATGCAATTATGGACATATGAGGCGCCGGCTGATATGTATCACCACAGAATCTCTGAGGTTTATCCCCATCGCACCTCGGATAGACGCGACACAAGTAAAAGCAGCAACCCCTTCGGTGGCCAAGCGAAAGCGCGCTATTCAGGATACAAATAGCGAGCGACAGGAACCTGCTAGTAAGGCATTCAAAAATGAACCGATTGGTGGCTCATCGTTGGACACCATCGACTTACGTGATGACGAGAACGATGACAAGAACGAGGACGATTACGAGAGTGACATGTGGGAAGCGGATAACGCCATACATCCATACGACTATCGCCCCGCGATAACTCCGACAGTCATCGATCTAGAAGATTCCGTCAAAGATGAAGAAGAAAGCAATACAGTAGCGCCACAAGTGGTGCTGTACGCCGACCAAAATCCTGCGACGGACGTGAACTTCATTACATTTCCCGCAGCCTCCGCAACCGATACAGATCTCAGACTCAGGATAGGCGTATGGGCTCCAAACAGCTTCGGAGGTGGCGCCTGGCTACCTCTTCATGACCTATCACCTGGGGACGGTAGAGTCATCCACGCAATATTCAATCGAGTCTACATGTCGCATCCTAAGATATCGACAATGTATCGGTCAATAGTACGGGATGCAGAACGCTTCATGCAGAGGGGAATGTGCGTCTGCCACTATCTGTACCGCGGCACAGGCGCATCAAAGTACACTTCAGCCGAAGGAGACAAGGACAGGGCTTGTGACCATTGCAATGGCCGGATGCGTCTATGTGTCAGAGTTATTCTGGACACCATGGGCCCCAAGCTGTGCGTACTTCCATTGCACGACAAGTTTCGCGCAGGCCAGACTTCGATCTCGCTCGGCGCATATGTCAGACTTAACGGAGTCCTCTTCAAATTTGGGGAGAAGAATGCGCGTAGAACATGGGACACCTCGAGCTTCTCTATCTCCCAATGAGTAGTCACATGCGGTACATCAAGCGTTTCACAATGCATATCGAGGAGCGAGAGAGAAGAGCAGCGCGGTAGACATGAGCCACATGGGGAAGAGCTACAGGCAGCTACGAAATGTTCATCCAGCGTTCATGCCGAAGCAACCACCCACCATGAGCTTCCGAACACACCATCCAATTATCATCGACGAATCAACCTTCACCTCCTCTATTGTCTCGACAATGCCCCCACGAAGTCTCACAATCCAAGCTGTGGAAGACTAAGGCTCGCCAAGAAGATTGAGAGTATCGTTCAGACTTTTGCCAGAGAAGATACCAAAGTCTTGCTCGCACACCGTCCCTTCTTCCGGCATAGTCCCGTTCACGAAATACGCAGCGGTTGCGGTAATGGCACAGGTCCCGGGGCTGTACATAACCGTGTGCTACCAATGTCGTTAGCGATGTTCTCTCCCGAATACATTACACCCGTCCGTGAAGCCAAGAACTGCTCTTCAACTTACCCCGAGACCATTGTGTTGAAGCACAACACTACCATCCAGTGTCTTATTCGCCGCATAAGCCCCAGAGATCGGAGTGCGAACGTCATATGGCGAACCGATGAGCAACACGGGGTTCTTCGTCTTGGCTTTGAAGTCACCCTGGTACCGTTCTTTCGCCTCAACCTTCCAGAGCGAGCACATGATATACGAACCGATGATGTAATCGCTGTTCCAATCACCCAATTCCGTTATGTGCTGCACGCGTTCCTCGATATCGGCGAGCTCGTCGGCACGGAACATGGCGTCAGAGCAACGGATGACCTGCGTGTTGTCTGCATTGATCGCTGCATCCTGGATGATAAAGGAGCGATCGACTAGGTACTGGGTGTGGTTGTATTCCGGGGTCTCGCGAATCATGATGCTGTTGAGATAGCCTGCCAAGTAGGACCCAGATGCGAGACCCATGCGGAGAGCCGTATCACTGGCCTCGGCGATCTTCTCGTAGGTGACGATATCGGTTGTGACGTTCGGGCCCATGAAGATTGGCTCGTGCTTGGCTCTTTTGGTGAGGGTTTGGATTTGTTTGTACAGCGCGTCGGAGGAGAGGTTGTGGCGAAAGAGGGAACAGGAGGTTCCAGCGTGGATGCACTGTTCGGTGAACTGTCTCAGAGCAACGGGTGCGGAAGTAGCTGGGCCAGTCTCCCTGATGCTCAGTCAGCTTGTGCTGCATTCATCTGAAGGAAGCTACATACCATCCCTGCTGATACTCGAGCGGATGAAGAACACCATCAAGCATCATTCGCTCGATTTTATCTGGGAACATAGCAGCCAGGACCTGGCCAAGATACGTGCCATAGGATATGCCTGAGGTCGATCAGTCAATGAACAGATATACCGAGACTCCTCTACCACTCACCCCAGTACCGGAGAAGACCATCCTCGCCCTCCACAGTCAGAGCATCGACAACCTTCATGAAGTCTCTGGCAACGAACGCTGTGCTCATCAATGATCCATTCACTGCCTCGTTCTGGAAACAACGTGCCGCGTATTGCTTGGCGTAAGACCTAACAGTGCCCAACGCGACATCAGATGAGTTGGTCCTCGTGGGCGTCCGTAACGTCGCGACCATGCGTTCCATATCGTCGTTGTAGCAATCTACGGGCATTGTCGTGCCAGTGCCTCTGGGGTCGGGACCGATAATATCGTATTGGCCGCCTGTCATGCTGCACGAGAAGAGCTGTTAGCGCTTGGATGCAGCATCTACACAGCAAGAAGCAACTTACGCAAGGACATAACGAGCTTGTTGCAAAAGCCAATCAGTTGCGGGCAAACCTGGACCTCCCCAGTTCGTCAACACACTCCCTAGCTTCGGCTCTTTGGTCGCTTTGACTTTCAGGATGTTGAGCGTGAGGGTGTTGTTGTTCGAATGGGGCAGCGTATAGTCAAGAGGTACAGCCAGCTTTCCGAGATAGGTGTCAGGTCTGCCCAGAACCGTGGATGCATCTGTCCAGTTGATCGCGATTTTCTCGGAATCCTCAGAGCATTCGGTATATTCAAAAGATGATTGTGACGCCGTCGCAGCGTTGTTGAGGCATGCGATCAACGCGAGGCAAAGGGTTGTCCTTGGAAACATCTCGGTACAGTGGTTGTGACGGCCTGTCGATGGTACCGAGATACTTCCCTAGAGTCTGGTACACTATATATACTTTTACTAAATCTTGCTTTCCCACCTGGTCAGCCTTGCAGATGCAACAGGAGAGGACGAGGCGTCCTTCGCGCAGTGCTAGTTGTGGGGGCCGCATCAGAATCCAACGCTCGTCATTGCCGGACGTGATCAACGGAGCCCCAATAACATCGGATTCGTGAGCGCTATCGTTAGTAAGAACTGCTAAGCGACAATAGCCAGCCAGAACCGAACTAGAGCGCAGTCGTGGCTAATTTGATTCGCGCATACATTATGAGGCATATGCTGCGCACTTATACCGAAACGGACTGCGATATGGCCAAGCTTTCTTCCTAGTTAATGCTCGCTGTTGGAAGTCTCGCTGTTTTGGGGTAGCCTCAAACACCGCCTGCTATCAGCGCTAACCCTGTTAGGAAGTCAGAAGGGCCAAGACGAACAGCAACGAATGAGGAGGAGCAATGGCAGCGATGGCATTGTGGGACTGTTATTGGCCAGCACCAGGTCGCGCTTCCTTCCCTTGAATGCAGTCAGCTCAGCTCGCTACTTTACTGCCGAAACGAGACAAGTGCGCATGCACTACGGCATCTCGGTGACCCTCCGAATCTGGCAATTCCGGTGTTAGGAAGCACTGAAGTATGCAATGATCGATGTTTCATTTGAACTAGATCCAGGGCTTGCCCACGCAGTCAACGAAACTATGCTTCAGTCGGCCGATGTATAAAGGTCCGCACCGTATTGATTCGTCAGACCAATCAGCAGACACCCGCTGGTACAAGAGTTGTGAATCTGTGCATCAATCTCATTAGCCTGTTTCTCTAGACACATCCGGAATGAAACACTTACGGCTCATCAAAACACTCGTTCCAACCAGGTTTCTTTCGCCGCCAGTATTGTCGGAGCACTTCCCGCGCCTTCAAAGGACTGTTACTGCCAAGAAGGCGGGCGTGGTCCTCCAAGTGCCGTTCAATCCAGATCTTGGTGCTTTGCTGAACGTGATAGCCTGCTTCCACGCCAAGTACACATAATGGGAATGTCGATATCTTCTTGAGCTGCTTCAAGGGCGTGGCAGCCTTCAGATCTTTGAGCAGACGATCGCGATATCGCATTCGCATAAGATCCATATCGGTGCTGCTGGGAAGAATGTCAACAGCTTGCAAGGACATTATGCAGTAGAGTGCGATTGCAGACTGCCAAGTCGATGTGATCAGCTGCCAGTCATCTTTTTGGTCTCTCGACTGCGCCCATTCTTTTGGGCTGAAGGATTCGATGCGGGAAAGAATGCTTTGTGCATCTTGAGCGTATTGATACGGGTCCACGATAGGCGAGAGGCTGAGCTGTTGACGGAGGCGGTTGATGCGAATAATCTCGATGAAGAGATTTAACGGACATAGTGTGTAAGGTAGTATAAGACTATACACCTTCTCTACTTCCTCGATATGCTGTTCGAGTGGCTCAGTGATACTGATCTGATGCGATGCTGGACCAAGACTGTTCGAAAAGGTTACGATGCTGCATGGTGTCAGCCACATTCGTCGCAATCGTCGTGTTATACCGACAGTACGAAGATGACTAGCGCTGATGCCATGTGAGGTACTGTGCGTCGTAGTGATTCAAAGCCACCGCGGATATCTATCAGTCGCTTCATACCATCTGCATGCGACCTCCAGTCGACATCTGTAGAGCTGTGTACCTAAAACCATAATCAGCCTTTTGGAGCCGCAAGTGTCGAAATTGTGAAGATGTACCTCCATTGCCATGAACATGAGAATGCTGGCGATTGTCTGATCACTACTGCGCGTTTCCTTCCTCGCAACATTCTCATTGAGAGCGCGTATAGCAAGGCCTCGATAATGGTATATCTTGAGGCGGTTGTCTGCAACGATCGCACGATCCTTGCCTGGCGGTGACGAGGTCAAGTAGTAGTTGAGACTCAGGCAGACAGTCGTATAGTGCATTGCCGGAGCTAGTATATGCAACGCCCATACTGGGAAATGAACTACTGCTGGGTTGGGTGCTAGGCAATCGGTTTCTTGGATATCCGGATATATTCTAGCGTTGACTTGCGGCGTTAGTACATGTATGCATGTCGTTTGGGTTTGCGTCCACATACAGTAATTGACAGCTTGTACCACGTCGTGTGTCTCATCCGACAAGAAGTCGTACGATGGAAGTCTGTTCATCTCCATGATCTGCAGCAGTCTCCGTATCCTCGCAAGAGGCCTCTGATTCGACTGCAGAAGTAGTGCGGCTTCCCAGTGCTGGCCTCTTTCTACTACTTCCTTGATCTGGTCTTTGTTGCCAATGCACATGATGCGTTCGCCCACCCCACAGCCCGCTCCGGCCTTTGCAATTGTTAGCTCAATGGGGTCTACCTGCTCCTCGATATCAAGGTCGCGCCACCATGCTGACTTGTCTTCTTCCACCGATAAGTTGGCAAGTCGGTTCTTCGACAATTCAATCGCCTCTGGGGTAAGCTGAAGCTCTTCGGAGACCAGCCACGAGCACCCTCCTTGTCCGAGGAGCTCTGGTAGACTTGCGTCTCTGGATTCCCCGGGATCCGCAACTGGTCCATTTGGGATGGCGGGTGCGAGTCTCGCGGAGTTTGCCGTTCTGATGGCGGATGTTGCTGGCCGGCTTTCCTTCTTCTTCTTCTTCTTCTTCGGACGGATCGTCACGTGTCCCGGTTCTACCCATTGCAACGGCTTTTGGTCGTTATATCCTGGGCATTCCTTACCCGTCTTGGTGCATTTTTTGCATTGCGGCAGGGTGCGATCGCACACCAGGCGTCGTTTGAAGCACTCCCAACATTGACGGGCCGCGACGCTATCGCCTGTTCTAGCGTCCGGCATGACGTCATTCACGTGCAGCAGGTTGGTATCTCGCGCGATATGACCTCGTTTCGACTCGATTATGATCCGGTGGAGGTCTAAACGGTCGATAAAGACCCTTCAAAATCTTGTCCTTCGTATGTAAGCACTCGACGGAGGCGGAGATGGGGCAGTGTCAGCAGGCAGATGCTTGGCCAAGTTCCTGCCCAAATAGGGACGAGCTAAGCGACATTTGCCGAACAGCCACTCAGCCTTGTCAACCTGCGCCACGATCATGCTTGACGCCCATAACCTCGCTTCTTCAGCTTTATCTCCCTTTTTGTTCTTTGCATTAGCATAGCGTAGGGGTCCACAATATCGCGAACCGTATTAAGTGTTGTGCTTCATCATCCCGAGATTTCACCACCAGCGTCTGTTTCCCGGCTTGATCGAGCACCCCTACCCACGTACTTGCTTCCGTCGCAACCTCCCCCCAATCACATCCAGCCCATGATGCCGAATCTACGTGACGGTAGATGCCCATGGATCATACTGTGGGGTTTCCAGTACTTGTTACGCCTACTCGCTCCGGACTCAACTTGGTTGACCCGCAATTTGTAACCACGGGTTGTGGCAAACTTTCCAAGGGCCTCGTGAGCGATGAACCAAATATCCAATGATACATAAAACTCTGCACCGCCAGCTTCGCTGCAACTCTACTTTGCATGAACCCGTTGCGACTCCCGATCACACCTTTCATCCCCTAACTAACTCAAACACGCGATATCACCAGAGCTCAACGTCAAAATGACAAAGTCCTATTTCGAGGCGCTGCTGGCTCTATCCGGCGAACCAGCTTTCGATAATGCTCGTTCGTTACTTATCCAACAGCTCAACGGAGGAGAGTTATCCCATGTCATTGAAGAAGCATTGGTTAGCTGTGCCGACCAGCAATCACGAGAGGCTCTGGCTGTCGCAATTCTTGACCACGTCGCCAAGCAACGTTCAGCAAGCGCTACATCACAGAGTGCGTCTTTCAAAGAGCTGCAAACTTGGAACTAGTAAACTAATGCATCTTAGGTCCTCTCCAAACCCGATTCGTTGAAGCTTCGCATTCACCGCCAGTGCAGGATGCGAATGTAGACGACTTAGCGCTCGACAACAAATTCCTTCACAACGTTAGTGTATTTGATCAGATTCCGTCTGGGGAACTCGCTCGGAAGCCACTCAAGGACTGCAAGTTTGCGTGGACTCAGAGACTGCATGCCAAGATCTTGAAAGACTACGGTCATCTAGACCTAGAGGATCTGGAATCACGGCTTCATGAGATGGATGGCTTCTGGCGTGCAGGTGAGTGCGTCAATAATGTTATGAAAGAGGCTACACACCGCGGTTATAATATAGGCTTCGACAGAGAGGTAGCATGCATTGACTGTGCGGAGAGCAGACGCCTTTGTCTAAAACTCGTGGAAGGGGAGCTATGCGTTCTGCGTCTTCCAGAAGGATGGAGAAAGGGTGAACTCGTGTGTTCTATGGCCTCATTCATCGAAAGAGACTAGTAGAGTCACCAGGTCAGTCTCTCCGACTCAATTTCTTATGCCACCGGAGCTGATGCGCATGGTAGGACTTCACGTATGCTGGGGCGTCAGATATGGAGTGTTTAAAATGAAAGAGAAGGAAGACTCATAGGCAGTTGCGGCTCATAATCAGAAGAAAATAAACGTAGCTCGATGTCGTATCAAGCTCGTAGTAGTATATCGGATGCCATCGCTGATCAAGTGATGAATATAAGCCGTTTTGAAGACATGTCACTATGTTTCCGCCAACAATCTTTACTCAGATACCAATATCGTAATACACTTGAGATCGGCTAAGACTCTGATGTTGTGCATGTCACGTGCTCACGCGCCCGCTTAGTCCCTGTGCAGTTGCATGGCGTTACACAGCATTCGGACAAACATTTCGCAGAACAACGATTAACACTAACAGCTTCTCTCGTTCCACATAGTCGCAGCTGAGGTGGCTTGAAGCTGGTGACGCCAATTATTCTCCTCTGACGCCTTCGCTGGGCCATCACTTGTTTTTTGTCTACCCACTAGACATCGCAGAAAACACGTTTGCGTCGCGCTGCGTAGCAAACAAAAACACAACAGGGCTCTTTCTTCCATCACCACCCAGCATGTCATACTACGATGGCGATCTCAAAGCCGTACTCGCGCGGTTTCACATCCAACCAGACACCGACACGCGCAAGGACATGCTCAAGAAACTCAGCGATAACCAGCTGTCGCGTGTAGTTACTCAAGGCGTGAAATCTGAGTTCGCAAGAGAAGGATTAGAGGACATTGCGCTAATCATGCTGGGTATCATCTCAAGGGATTCTCGCTCGAAGCTCGCGCATGATTTAGATGGAGAGACTGAAGTCGAAGTGAAGCATGAAGATGCCAATGAAGATGGCGAGGTCGTGATTAAGATGGAACCAGAGTCAGACGACGACAACGGAGTCACGATGATGAGATCCAAACGTAAGACAATGTAATTATCCTTAGGCTACCGTAACCTTCACTAATGTAGACCTTGGAGTAGATGACAGCGAGCTTGCTTCAGACCCGGGTCCGTCAACGATAGTATCAGTGTCCACCAATTCGAACCCCAAACCAGGCCGAGAAGCGCAAAAACGCCCCGATACTTTCATGGAACGGCCAACGCGTGCAGGGGGAAGTCAACCAGTATCCAGAGGTTTTATGCCCGATTTTCACCCTCATGGTCCCGGTCAGATCAACTACTTGCAGGGGACGCGCAATAGAGGTTCTGCGCGAGGTTCAATGCACGAATTTCACCCTCGTGGTCCTGGTCAGGCTGCCTACTTGGAGAGGTTTAGCAATAGAGATGCTGCTCAGGCCCGCTATCCCTTCCTAAAAAGGCCTCGCTGGCGTATATGAAGATGCTATCCGGCCATTGGCATGGAATTCTGGCAATCAGACCGCAAGACTCAAGTCAAATACGAGAGGCTCGACCTCAAGGGGCTTGGTCCCTAGGCTGCGATAGCTAGTAGAGGAAGGACGGATACGGCGCTAACGATAATTTCGATGATGACTATCGGTCTTACATCGTGTCTTGATTCTTTCTGCCTGATCTGATAGTCTTCATCTTCTGCAAATGCGTGCACGTCACCTCGTCCGTTTGCACTCCCCCAATCCGCGCGTCACCACCGCTAGCCCCATTGGGCCGCGTCGCGCAGTCAACAACATCACCGCTCTTTCCTTCACCTTACATCCTACATCTCCTTCCACTCAGCACAGCTCGCCATGTCGACCGTCGATTCCTACCTCAAGGCCTTGCTGGCGCTTTCCGGAAACGAGCAGCTTGCTACACCCCGCCAACATCTCCTCCAAGGCATCAATGACGACAACCTTTCGGAATTACTCAAGAAGGCCGTGGACAGAGAGTTCGCGCGCGGCGGCTTGGAAGATATCGTTTCGGTCATCTTGGACGTCATCGCTAGGGATCCGGCTTCAGTCAACGGTTACGGTGGCAGTGTTGCGACAGCTAGCGTCAAGAGTGAGCAAGAGCATGGAAACGACATCCAGGAACAATGTGAGTAGCCTGAAGCAGGTTATGAAGTATTTCACTGACCATACCCTAGCTGAGAGCGAAATCATGGTCATGAGCGATCAACCAGCATCCGGCCAACCAGCATCAGGCGAACCAGCATCAGGCGGGCCAGCGACACCAGCCAGATCGGTAGCAAGCAAGCGAGCACCTCCACAGTCTCCCGGCTCTGTTATCAGCAAACGTTCCAGACTCAATACACCTCGTGTAGTCGCCACGCAGGCTGATGCCTCCGCCAGACATGTGAGCCTCCGAGACTGTGAGATGGAGCAGGTGATCGACAACAAGACCGTATCGCGCATCGACATTGTTGGCTGGTGTGTGGACACGTCTGGGTATAAGCAGTTGGACTGTGGTCCCTTATTCACCAACAAGTTCGACAAAGACTACCTCTCTACCGATCTGCATAGATCAGAATGGGGTAAGCTACTGAGACTACGCGAGAAGGGAGTTGCCACTCAATGCTGTGTCAACGATACGGTCATCAGGAGGGCAAAGAAGCCCGGCAAGCGAACTCATCTTATGTGCGAGGCCTGTGATCGCTGCGTTAAAACTAACCGCCTGTGTGCTCGACTGGTGGAGACGGGCGGAGTGATCAAGCTTGCCTTCTTCCCCTTACCTGGCCCCGTATACCTAGAAGATGCACAGATGTATTCGATGGACTACTGGGTGATTTGATAGGTATTTGCGATGGGTATGACTGATACCTGGGTGCGATTGGATGGGTCACAGAGAATTCGTGTACGAAGAATCATGCGTTACAAAACCAATCCTGGTGTATACGTAGACTTCTGTATTGTAGTTCTGGAATAAAAGATGACTCAGTAGTCTCCTGGGTTACATTCTGATCGATGGCTGTGTATATACAACTCATGGTCAACACGTTTCATCCTACATCGAGCATCAGAGGAAAGTAAGCGAACACAGCAGCCGCTTCTCTTACCTTCCTGCCACCGCGATCAACGCAACTATGCGGAAAGCCTCACATCAGGATCGACGATTAGGTAAAGGCACCCTCGTCGTCGAGTCTCTCACCTACTATCCCCACGCATATCCCCACCCTATCTTTATATACCGCCTTCCCTCTATCTTCCCTTCTTTTTTCCTACACCACCCTCTCATATCTTTACCACCAGCTCCTCTCTTCCTCCACACTTCTTCCCAAGAACCTGATCTTTTTATCTCACCCATCATGTCAACCGCCAAAGGTTACCACGATGCGCTCCTAGCCCTCTCCGGCAATCCCGTCTTTGCCGCCGCCCGAGACACTCTTCTCGCGAGCATCAGCGACAACGAACTGCTCGACGTCATTACCTACGGTCTCAAGACTGGTTCTCCAAGGGAAACTCTCAATGCCATTGCGACACGACTACTTGATGGGCTTGCGAGGGCTCGAAACGCCGACGGCGCAGCAGCACCAGTAGAAGGCAAACATGGCGGCGATGATGGTGGTGATGATGATGACAGCGGCGGTGGTGGCGTCCGCAAGAGTGGTCGAGGTGCTAAACCTAGAAAGAAGACAGACGAAGGTAAGTCAAATCTTATTATGAAGACGATAACTAACATTTTGAAAGAAGGAACACCTAGAAGAAAACGTGGACCACCTAAACCAGCTCAGACCCCAACATCGCAAGGAACCCCATCATCAACTACAAACAAGAAGAGAACGGGAGACTGCCTCATGCAAGAGGGAAAGAAGAGAAGGAACGCAAGTCCACAGCCGATGGACGATGACGAAGATTGCTTCAAGGCAGAGAATGTGGAAGAGCTGGAAGTGGTGAAGGTGCCTGCAAAGAAGGTCATCAAGAAACCATCCGGCACCACTGCAGCGACCAACAGCAATACCACGGCATCTCCTAATACCGCCAAAGAAACCGACAGCGACCTAGTCACAAGCTGCGAAGACGATGAAATGTGGAAGAAAACCCAGGAGCTGTCTATCATGCAGGATCTCCATCTCGTGGAAAGCGACGAAAACTACGCCGAAGGCCTGCGTGCAACTGGATTAGAAACACAGCGCATCAACAAAGTCATCCAAGTCCCAGAAGTAAATGTACTCTTCCGGGTACCCACCCGGACAGGCTTCGAGCTCAAGAAGATGAGCGAATTCCCAATTTCGTTCGTTAAAATCATCGTGCGAAAGTTCAACGAGGACTATCTGAAAGCATCAGCGAACAGGGGACGGTACCAGAAGGCGATCAGGGAGGAAGACAAGGATCGGGCGCACAAGTGCGTGTTTGGAAGACTGTACCCGCTTTTTCAAACTGTAAAGCGGATGGAACCATACGCAAATAAGGCCTGTTCTAATTGTTACGTCTGTCAGGGGTTGTGTGCAAGGCTTGAAAGATCCATTGAGGATAAGGTCAGGCTTGTGATTTATCCGCAGGGGTCAAAAAGTGGTGGAGACTGGCAGTCCTTGGACTTTTGGGTACGCCAGTGAGTTGGCTGGGTGAAGAAGCTTCATCGAACAAGACCATTGAGTGGTACGCGATAACTATGTCAGCGGGATATCGAAACTTCAGCGAGTATAGGCGGGGAAAAGCGTTCCTTCATTGCGTCTCTCCTTTTAACAATTACCGTTCTCCAAAAGCGAATAGGCGTTACCAACTTGTGGCTTAGCCTGCATCCTCTGCTCAGCCTTCTTCTTCTTCCTCTCCCCTTCCCTCATCTGCCTCTTCTTCTTCTTATTCGACACCTGCTCGCTTGGTACTTCCACTCCAGCAGATCTATATATCTCTTCAATCAATTCCTTCAACTTGTCGTGTTCAGCCAGAATGCGCTTCGCCTGCCCCGGTACACCCATGACCTCCGGTATCGAGGGGAAGTCGGACATGTGATTGGCGATCTTGGACATGGTCTTGCGCAGCCTGGCGTTTTCGATATCTTGTCGGTTCAAGGGGTCTATGATGGCGTCAGGTGCGAACATTGCCTCCGCGACTTTGACCATTTGGAGTAACATGCGAAGAGAGTAGAGAGCAGCATGCAGCCTAGCCGTAAGGTGCACAAAAGCCCAGCTGTTATCGAAGTCGCAATTCAGCACGCGCTGGACCAAGGGTATGGGAGGCGGCGTATTGAGTTCGGTAAGCACTAGACTGAGACCAAAGAGCGACCATAGGAGCTCTGAGCTGACGGACTTCTCGTCACCCCATGATATCAGGCTGCGCATCTGCGACTCCAGGTTATCGACTGGGCTCTGGTCAAAATGCCGATCGTATATGGGAACTTCCTGGACTGATACTCCTTGCGCTTTTCTTCTGTACTCTTGTACCACCGTATACTCCATTGTCGGAAGCAGCGTATAAGCCAGTTTACGGATGTAGAACCCTATATTCCATGCTGATGCCTGGGATGGCTCTTCTGTAAGTAAAGGCATATATACCTGTGGAAACTCGGCCTTGTCCAAAGTTTGGTGCACATATTCAGATAGGCGGACGTCGATCCGAGGCGGATCTACCAAGTCTGGATCATGGAGGTAAACAGACGTTGGAGCCTTCGTGATGTAGCGGCTGGCAAAGTCAATGTACCGGGCAGACATCTGGTCTACATCTTGAGCTTGGTGCGCTAGCAGCTTCGCACTATCCTGTGGGTTCTCGATAAGAGTGTATGCGAATGTCGCTAGACTCGTCACTTGTAACTGCTTTCGGATCTCGGCTGGAGAGTACGCCTTGAGACCAGTAGAGATGTCTGCATCGTGGAGAAATACGATCAGCGTGTCCACCGAATAGTTGTACAGAATAAGGTCGGTGTCGCTCGTAAAGATGATGGATCGCACATGTTCTTTGGCATGCGACGCGCACCAGTCGTCTGCCTCTCCCGGTACCGTATGGGTCTTTGAAGCAAAGGGTGAATCTGAATCTACTAGCGCTTCTTGCAGCGCGGGCGCAAGGAACGCGTATGAGATGGAGCCTAGGTATGTGGGTACAGGACAGGAAATGGTAGCATAGTTGTTGCGGAATTGCTGCACTCGTCTATTGTTCGCCTCGGTCCTGGATATCCTCTCGGCTCGCTTTGACGTAGGCAAGGCTCCATCGAAGTAGATGGCAGACCTGAGAACGTGCGATCAGCAATGGACGGCATAAGCTCACATCAGCACTCGCATGACGTGCATAGAACGGTCACGGTCAAGTGCAATCAAGCAACTTTCCCATATCGACTCCACGATAAGTGAAGTTTTTGCAACCCCTGCAGCAATGGCGGTGAAGTGAAGAACATATGTGCGCACCTTATTGGCTTGCCGTGGTGGTTCCGTGTCCGGGCGCTGAAAAGCAACTGTGGTTTACTCACACCTTGATGTTGCTATTCTCCAACGAGGTCAGCCAGCGGAGTGCTTCAGCGACGATGTCTGCATAAGACGGGATTCGGGTGGCGCTAGCGGCTGAAGCGAGGGCCAATTTGTGAGCGTAGTAGGCGAGGGCAGGGCCGTCTATCACGGCGGAGTAGCCGTCTAGCTGCTCGGAGGAAAGTCGCGTCGCATAGGGTTCGAGACGCCTAGCGAGGCCTTGGATACCCATTTTGACCAGATGGGTTGAGGGTGTTGGGAAGGAAGGTGTGTTCTAGTCGAGACGGAAGGAACGCTGGTATGCACACGGCCAGGGTACCCCCGCAAAGGGTCTGGGGCGAAGCGAGGCGGGGAGTGGTCAGTCAGGAGTGTTGTGCAGTGTCTCGGCCTCAGATGCAGGGCTAGTGCATGGGCGCAGCGAGTGTTGGGACGTTGACGAGAAAAAGTCGTCGATGATAGCCAGCGTGGCGTTGGTCTTTCCGCTGATGAGCTAGCGCCGGCGTCATCCCGCGTGGTGGGGGAAGCTGGGCCCCTCACCAGCTCAAAAGTTGCCAGCTGCCACATCGCCCGACTCTCCAATTGCTTCATCTTTCTCTCACAAAGCTCAAAGAACACAGACAGTCAATATGAGCGTCCGAACAGTCGAATTGAAGCCTTTCCAGGACCAGAAGCCCGGAACGTAAGTTCAACATCCCTGCAACAGCTGGGAGATCTCATGAGCTATGGCGTTGATGCATGATAGCTGACACTCTCTATCACAGTTCTGGTCTCCGCAAGAAGGTCAAGGTCTTCCAGCAGGAGCACTACTCAGAGTCGTTCGTTGCTAGCATCCTGCAATCCATCCCCGAAGGCGTCGAGGGCGCATTCCTCGTGGTTGGTGGTGATGGCCGTTACTGGAACCCCGAGGTCACCCAGACCATTGCCAAGATGAGCGCTGCCTATGGCGTCAAGAAGCTTCTCATCGGTCAGAACGGCATCATGAGCACACCCGCCGCCAGTCACATCATCCGGATACGCAAGGCGACGGGTGGTATCCTCCTCACTGCCAGCCACAACCCCGGTGGTAAGTCCTCCACTACGCATGAACTGCTCCCAGCTAACACAACCAGGCCCCGATGAGGACTTTGGTATGAAGTACAACCTCGCCAACGGTGCCCCGGCTCCCGAGAGCGTCACCAACAAGATCTACGAAACCTCCAAGACCCTCAGCTCGTACAAGATCGCCGACATCCCCGACATCGACCTCAGCACCATCGGTACACAAAAGTACGGAAACCTCGAGGTTGAGA
>Ga0265798_10001173_pt1 | contig 41471 bp, 43 predicted proteins | sample P3T30metagenome_FD_192430 | JGI IMG/M metagenome (GOLD analysis project Ga0265798, IMG submission 192430) | Plant litter microbial communities from East Loma Ridge, Irvine, California - P3 T30 | ecosystem: Environmental > Terrestrial > Plant litter > Unclassified | place: USA: California... | reverse complement strand
TGGCGTGCAGAAAGGTCACTAACGGTTCCGCCGGACGGTGCCGCGATCGCTGGTTGAGGTACGTCCAGCGCCTGTACGCCGTCCATCAGAAGCCGTCGCGCACGCACGGTTCCAACCTCCCATTGCCCCGCGACATGACGGGCGACGCATAGGTCATTGATACTCCAAGCGGACATGCCGTCGGCGGCGGCAAGAAAACGCCATCCGCCTGCGGTCCACCCCGCCAGCGCCCCGCCCCGGCCCGTCCACGCGCCGCTCGGCGCGACTCCGACGATCCAGCATTGTCCGGGGAGCGGGGCGGACGGCGGCGTGGTCAATCCAACCGCTTCGACGATCGGCTGCACCGCAATATCGAGCAGTGCGAGCGCTTCATTGTGGGTGAGTTCCTTCTGACCCTGCCCGGCCTGCAGAAACGGCAAGGCCAGCCGTGGCGTCGTGTCGTCGCTCATGATCGCGTTCCTTCATCCTGCCCATCCGGGAACCCACAATCGCGCCGGCGGAGATTCGCCGTTGGTGCCTGCCTGCCGGACCGCGATCATCCGGCCGCTTCCCCGGTCTGCAGCGGTCAGCGTCCATCGCGGGGAGACCGTGACGACACTGGGTGCGCCAACGTCATCGCCGAACGTGACCCGATATTCCTCGCGTTCCTCCGCCAGTGGCGCATCGATCCCATCGCGCCACTGCCACCCGTTTCTGCTGCGGCGCACCCAAGTCAGAACGGCATCACCGTTACCGACTTCGCTGCACTGCAGCAGAACCGGCGAAAGCGGCACGACCGAAGCTCCGTTCACCGCCAGCACGGCACTGGCTGGCCCCGTCAGATCGCCGACACCGGTGGCAAGAAGACGGACCGTTCCACCGATCGCGGTCATCGGCAGGTCGAGCGTCAGCGCGCTCTGTGGCGTGAGCAGCGCGAAGCGATCCCCCACGGTTTGCGTACCGATCGCATGGTCGCTCCCGCGACGACCGCGCAGCAGCGTCGTAAGCCGCCACTGCGTTACGCCAATCTGTTCCGCCGTGCCGAACTGCACGATTTCGTCGCCCACCAGCGCAAGGTTCGCGCCCGCGGCCAGCGCAGCGTCGCTTGCGCTCTCCAACGCCATCTCGCCATGCGGCAGATCGACCACGAACCGCCCGGCGCGATCGATCAACGACGCACCGGCAGCCCCCGGCACCGTGACGAGCTGCCCCATCACGCCCGCGACCGCGGTCGTTCCCGCGCTGGTCCAGCGCACGCCGTCGTCCACGCTGTACAGCACCGCCGCGCGCCGCCAGCCCGATCGGGTTCCCGCCGCGACGATCGTCACGCGCGGCGCGGTCAGCAGGCTGTCGTCGAACGGCAGCGTCTCGACCACGGTGAGCAGCGTCGTGCCCGCCGCCAGATCCGGTGCGGACAGCACCCGCCCCGGGCTCGCGCGCGCCGCGGCCGTCCTCGCGGCCAGTCGTACGCAATCGAGCGTCACGACATGCTGCTCGAACCCCCAGCGCGTGACTCGCCACACACCCGCCACCCCGCGGATCGTGACGCAAGCGCCGGGGGATAGCGCGAGCGCATCCCAACCGAGCGTCACGCTGCGGCGTTCGCGCCCGGCTTCGCCACGCGCAATCGCCTGTTCTGCGATCGTCTTGGCGGATCCCGCGTCGACCGCAGCGACCAGTTCAAGCCGATCCTCGCGCGTGCCCGGTCCAGGGCGCCGCGCACGCTGCACGCCGATCTGGAAGTCCCGCGCCGGATCGTAATGCGACACGGTCACGCCGCGCGCGACCGTCTCCAGTGCCGCAATGCTCCGACCGCGCGCCGATTGCGCGCCCGCGCCGGCAACGTCGCCATCGTCGATCACGCGGTCGGGAACGATTCCGCCCCTGAGGATCAACCGCGCATCGTTCAGCGCGGGCGCCGGCGCAAACCACGCGCCACTGGCTTCTGCGAGCGGTTCGATCGCGCTGCGCACGCTGTCGCCGTACGCCGCAAAACCGGTCAGATCGGGTGCGTCGACCGTTCCGATCACCGTACATTCCGCGAGTTCGCGGATGACCGTCCCGATCGCAACCGGTGCATCGTCCGCGATGACCTCGAAGGTCAGCGACGGAATGCGATTGCCGTAATCCGCGAGCTGCAGATGTTCGAACACCGCATAGGCCACCCCGCGGTGCGCAGGCGTCAGCGTGCCGCCTTCGGCCGCCGCCAGCAACGGGTCGACCGCCTGATCCTCATCACCCGGGTGCAGCCGGAATCCGGTTGCGCTCTTGAACACCCCGTCGGCCCCGCGCAACAGCTTGCCGTCCGCCCAGATCCGCCCCACCCGCTGGATCGGCCGCGCCGACAAGGCGACCGCGAACGACACCGAATAGCTGTACGACGTCAGGCTCGGTTGGCCCTTCCCGCCGCCGCTGCTCGACGCGCTCTCGATCAATTCGGTCGACCAGATCACGCATCCACCGATCCGCATCGTCCCGAAAACGCGCTGGAGCGGCGTGCCATAGCTCGACGTCTGCACCTGCAAGGCGGACAGTCGCGGCCCGCTGCGCCCCTTGGGCGGAAACAGTAGATTGTTATCGATCACGTTCCCCACGGCAGCGCCGATCGCGCCGCCGATCGGTCCCCCGATCGCCGTCCCCACGACCGTCAATACGAGCGTCGCCATCGGTCACTCTCCCCGATCGTCTTGAAGATGCCAGCAACCGACCAAGGCCCACGGCGGCGGTCCCGGTCGCTCGACCACGCGGCGGAGCATCGCATCGGCATGGACGATCCCGCCGGGAACAATCACCGCCAGGTGCAACTGCCCGCACCCGGTGTCGAACAGCGCTATGCCGCCGGGCATCGGGGTCGCGCCTCGCTCAAGGCCCGCTGCATCGAAGCGCGCGACGATCTCCGCACTGCGCCCCCCGCGCAGCGCATAGTTTCTCGGGATCGCCCCCACATATCCCGCGCCCCGCAACGCAACCGCGACGACCCCCATGCAGTCCAGCCCGAACGCCGGGTCGCGCCCCTGCACGCGGAACCGCGCGCCGATCGCACACCGCGCCGCCGCAACCACGGCGCGATCCCTGCGCGTCATGCGCCGGGATAGCGCGTCAGCAGGTCGATCCCGGGCAGATACGGCTCGCCGCGAAAGTTCGCCGCATTGCCGAACCGCGCGGCGCAGGTCGCGAGACTCTTGTCGCACCCCTCGATCAGCTCGACCAGATCGCCTGCCGCTACCGGCATCGCGGGCTCGCTCCGCAACGTCACCCGCGCACCGTCCGACCCCGCGATCGCGCCGTGCAAGCCGCTGTTCGCGCCCCCGATCCAGCGCAGCAGGCCACCGCCATAGGCATCCCCGCTCGGTTCGACCGCGTCGAGCGTCACGGTCTGTCCGTCGATCCCGACAACGCGCTGCATCCGCCGCCGCCCGCCAAGCGGCACGCGGCAGCGCGCATCGCCAAGCTCGGCGCGGCATTCGGGCGACGTCAGTTCCACCACCGGACGGTCCAGCGCGGCACTCGCCCCGCGCAGTTCGGCAGTAAAGCCCTGCCGCTGCGTCTCCACCGCACCGATCGTCCCGATCCCGAGCGGCACGCGAGTCGCATCCGCCCCGCTCCAGTCGGCCGCAAACAACGTGACCCGCGCGCCATCCCAGCGCCCCGCGAGCAGATCCGCCTCGGTGATCGCCGCACTCGTCAACGCGCCGCTGATGTCCATCGTATCCGCATCCAGCGCGTCGCTGCGCCGGATCGCCGAGGGCGTCATCCCCGGCGCGGCGCGATGCACCAGACCGTCGATCAGCAAGTCGCGATCGTGATCGGTCAGCCCAAGCGCGATCCCGTCGCACCGCTCGATCCGCCAGCACAAGGCGATCGTCGTCAGCGTGCCCTCGAGGAAACTCACGCTGCATCCTCGCGCACTTCGATCAGCGGGACGCTCGTCGCAGCACCCGCCAGGAAGGTTGCGCGGGTCACGCTCAGCCGGTCCTCGGCGAAGCGTACGGCCACGTCGAACTGAAACCCCGCGCTGACCGCGACCCCCACGCCCGGTGCGGCGTCGAGGTCGATCCAGCCCCCCGCGACGACGCTGAAAGCGGTCGTCTCGCCCGTCCCAACCGCGACACGCACGCTTCCCGCGACCGGGCGCGTGATCCGCCGCAACGCCGCCCCATACGCCTTGGTCAGCGCGAACCGCACGGTGATCCCGTCGCCCGTGCCGATCCGCTGGTCGAACGGGGTCGGGACGCTCCCACCCGAACTGGCATCGAACGGATCCCGCAAGCGGAACCCGCGCGCCGGCCCCATCCGCGCGCGGAAGAAGGCGAGCAGCGCAGCGATATCCGCTTCGGATCGCACTCCCGGCCCGACGTCGTAGCGCGTCCGCGCCTCCGCCCAGCTTGCGTTGCGCGCTTCGTGGCCGCCGCCGCTCGTCACGATCGCGGTCGAGAATTCGGGGCTGACCTCCGCCTCCTTGCCGAGCGCAATCGGGAACAGCACGTCGTCGAACGCGTCCATATCGTCTTCCCCCTGATCGAAATGCACGAACCCGTCGCGCAGCACCTGCGGCAGCGCCCACACGAACGTCGCCGCCACCCCGCGCCGGCGCGCGGCCTCGGCCGCCGCTTCGATGTCGCGCCAATCCGCCGCCTGGTCGGGCCGCAGCACGAAGCCCGACAGATACTGCGTCTGCGCGACGGCATAGCCCAGCCGCGCCTGCATCGCCGCAACCACGCGCGCGGTCGCCGCGACATCGCCTGCCACGACGAAATCATAATCCTCGAGCTGCAGCACATCGAACGCAGGGCTTGCCCAGCCGAGCGGCACGTTGGCGCGCTTCGCCTCTGGCGTCGTGCTGGCGAGGACGGTCGGCAGATACACCAGCAGATGCGTCTGCGTCCCCGGTGCCACTCCACGCACCGCTGCCACCAAAGCCGCAGTCGACGCCGCCAGCGTTGCCCCCGCCGCATCAAGCAGCGCGCGCTGCGCCGCGGTGTTCACCGTCGCGAGATTCGCGATCTGGATCGGATTGCCCCCGAACGCCGCTTTGGCGGAGGCATCGTACAGGCACGGACTACCATCGGGCATCACCCACCACCACGGCTCGCCGACCTGGAACTTGGGCGGCAGCCCCGCCGCAAGCGCGAGTCCGATGAAAGCCCCCGCCACCGCGTGCAGATACGCCATCGCCCCGCCATGCGCCGGCGACAGCAGCGTCGAGGGTGGCGACCAGCCGGTCAGCGCGGGCGATCCGTCCCACGCGCGCTGTTTCCAGTCGCCCCAGCAATAGGCATCGAACAGTTCGTAGCTGAGCGACCAGATCACGTCATAGCCAAGCGCCTTCGCCTCCACCGCGAAGTTGCGGTGCCACGCCGCCGCCGCGACATTGAGCGCGCCCCCGGCCAGGCTGACGTAGTAGCCACCCGAATTCGCCTCGAGCCGCATGTAATGGCTCATCCCGACATAATGCGTGATCTGCCCGCGATAGCCGAGCAGCAGCGCGTTGCGGAGCAACCGTGCGGGCGTCAGGTTGTAGCTGTCGTCATACCCACTCGCGATCGACAGGCCATGTTCGGGGACGACGACATCGCCGATCGCCAGCACCGCGCCCGATCCATCGCAAGTGATCGCGCTCAACTCGACCCACGCCTCGACCGGCGCCGGCAGCGGCACGGCAGACCCCGCCCCATAGCCCGGCGGCACGAGGGAGACGAACATCCGGTCGACATCCCCCGCCCACACCGGATCCGCCTCGCCCGGCAACGCGAACCCGCCGTCGAGATCGCCGAAGTCGAGCGTGATCGTCGCATCGGCGGGCGTGCCCACCGCATAATTCCACAGCCGCACATACCAGGCACGCGCCGCCCCCGCGGCGTCGCGCCCCTCGATCGTCAGCACCGGACCGTTGACCGCATCCAGCGCCACCACCCCCGCCGACCGCCACCGGAAGCTGAGCCGACACTGCCGGAAATCGCGCGCCGTCGCGTAGCGCAGCAACGGGTGATCGTGCGTGTCCTCCGCCTCCCAGATCAACCCCGCGAGATCGCCGCGCGTATGGAACACCGCATCGACGCGCAGCCCATCGGGCGCGGTCGTCGTCACCGCCGCCATCATCGGCCGCGGGAAATTGACCGTCCAGAACCGCGGATCGAACCGCGAGATCACCCCCGCCGCCTGCACCGTCCGCTCGGTCGCGAGCCAATAGGCCATCGTGCTTTCTCCCACGGCTGTCCGACGCGCCACCCGTTCGTTTCGGGCGAAGAGGTCGGTCTTCTGAAGAGTCTTCTTCCTGCCGTCACCCTGGACGCGTTTCAGAGTCCACCGCGCCGCGAGTCCGGTCCGTGCCCGTCGCGCGGTGGATGCTGAAACGAGTTCAGCATGACGGCAGAAGGGAGGCGGGGGGCAGCGACCCTATAACCAGCGTCGCCCGCAACCGCCCCGCTCACTCCACGCTCAACGCCGCCTTCACCGCGCGGGCCACCTGTCGGCTCGACGCCGCGAGCGTCTGCGGGGCGTCGCTGCCGCCCTGCACCGTGATCGACACCCGCACATCGCGCGCCCCGCCGCCGCCGCCGGCCGCGACGATGCTCCCGCTCGTCGTCGGCACGAACAGTTCCGGCCCACGCTCGCCGACCCAATAGGGCCGCGCAGGCGACACCGGCCCGCCGGTCGCGCGCCCCGGTGCCCCGCCGAACAGGCTCTCCAGAACGGAAAGCACGCCGCCCCCGCTGTTCCACATACCCCCGTCGCAGCAGCACCCGCCCTGACCGGTGCGCGGCATCAGATCCGCCCCGCCGCTCCCACTCCCACTTCCGCCGCCGAACACCGCCTGGATCCCGCTCCGCAACGCCGCCGACGCGATATCGTCGAGCACCGCCAGCGCGACCTTGCGCAGATCCTCGAACCCTAGCGATCCCGTCTGCACCGCCTTGCTCAGCGCCCCTTCGATCGTCCGCGCCGCGCGATCGACTCCGCTGGCGAGCGATCCCTCCAGCGACGTGCGCATCGCATCGACATCGCGCGCAAACCCTGCGGTATCGGCACGCACGCCGACGACCAGCCGTTCGACTTCCTCATCCATCGGGAAAGACCTCCTGCAACCGGGCGATCGTCGCCGCATCGGGTGGCGCGACCGCCGCGCTTTCGCCCGCCAACACCCGCACCACCGCCGCCAGTTCGGCGGGCGTCGCGCCCCAGAACACGTCCGGGCTCCACCCGAGCACCGCCCCCGCCAGCCCGGCGAGCCGCACGCTCGCCTCGGCGAACCGCTCCATCACCGCCCCGCCAGGATTTGCCCGAGCAGCACGCGCAAGACCGGGGTCGCGGACGCGAGCCCGGCGCGCACGACGCTATCCCCCATCGTCTCGCGCGTAACCGCCTCGGGCGCATCAACGCGGCAGTGCCAGAACAACGCGACCATCTCGCCCAGCGCAAGCGACCCAGCCGCCGCGCGTTCCACCAGCGCAAACAACGGCCCCAGCTCCCGCTCCGCCGCACACAGGGCGGTAAAGCTCGGGCGCAACAACACGCGGACGCCCGCGACACGCAATTCCGCCTCGCCGCGCTCCGGGTTGGCGCTCACGCCGCCACCACCACGCCCGAGCTTTCCAGGCTCATCGTGTAGCTGCGCTCGCCATTGTAATCCCCGGCATAGTCGAGCCGCGCGACGAGGAACTTGCCGGTCAGCGTCTCCCCGCCCTCGAAGCTCAGCCGATAATCGTCGAGCACCCCCGACAATGCGCTCGCCTTGATCCGCAACTCCGCCGCCGACCCGACGAACACCCCCGCCGCCGACACACTGACGCTGCGCACGCCTGCGCCCGACAACAGATCGCGCCACCCGCCCGAATCCTTCGATGTCACTGCGACCATCGCGCCGTTGACGCTCAACTGCGTCGTGCGCAGCCCCGCGACCGTCTGATAGACGACCGGAGTCGCCCCGTTCCCCACCTTCAGCAAGAAGGCACTGCCCCGTTCCACGCTCATAAAGCCTCCATCATGCGAATCCGGTAATCCAAGCTCGCGCTCCACTGGCCGGGGCTGGTGCCCCAGCTCCGGCTGCGCACGAGCAGCACACTCGCGACCCGCCATCCGGTCAGGTCGCGCGGCAAGGTTTCGATCGCCGCGCCGACGCTCGCGGTCAGCGCCGCCAGCCGCCCGGGCGTCTCGCCGGCATCACGCAGCGTCACCAGGACGCGCAGTTCGCGCCCGGCGCGATCCTTCGCGCCCCAGTCGATCGCGATCAGCTCGCCCAGCTCGGCAAAGGGCGGCGTCGCGCGCACCGGGGGACCGGCGTAAACGCCGTTCAGCCCCGTAACCGCGCGCAGCTTCGCCAACACCGCTGCCTGCACCACGCTCTCCGCGCTCATCGCAGCAAACTCCCGATCCAGCGCAGCCGCGGGTCATCGGGTGCGATCCGCCCGGTCAGCACGACATCGTCGCCGACCACATCTACCGCCACGTCCGGAAGCGTTTCGCGCAGAGTGACGGCAACCCGCCCCCGCACCCGCGCCGCCGCCGCCGCGCCGATCGCGCGACCGCGATCCTCCAGCGCCTTCATCATGGATGCTCTCCCGCCAGCAGCGCGATCCGCCGGAACGGTCGCCACAGCGCGGTCACCGCGAGCGGCGGCGGCGTTGCATGTTCGCGCGCGTCGAACAGATGCGCCGCGAGCAGCACCACGCCCTGGCGGATCGGCCCCGGCACCCCCGTCCAGTCGCTCGCCATCCCGGCGTCGAACACCACGACGCACGTGCCGCTCCCGCCGTCGGTCACGCGGGCCCAGCCGTCGCCCTGCAGATCGATATCGATCGCATAAGCCGTCGCCGCCAGCGCACCCCCCGCCGCCGTCTCGACCCGCGTGATCGCGCGAACCGGCGCGGCGCCAATCCGCTGCCACCCGCCCGTCACCGCAAAGCTCTCGCGCATCGTCCGCGCGATCGTCACTTGCCCCAAGAACCGTTCCGCCAGCCCCAGCGCGGTCTCGACGAAGGCGGCGATCAGATCGTCTTCATCGCTGCTTGCCACGCGCAACACCGCCTTGACCGCCGCCACCGCGAGCGCACGATCCCCCGTGCCGAGCGTCACCACGCCCGGCCCATTACCCTCGATCATGTCGATCCCTCCGCCAGACAATCGCGGCGGCCGGCGCGCGATTCTTTCCCCACCCCGCCCCGGCCGCCGCTTCCGCTCAGGACACCGCGAACTTCATCAGCTTGATCGCCTCGCTGTTCGACACGCACCCGCCGATCCGCTTGGTCGCGTAGAAATTGACGAACGGCTTGTTGGTATAGGGATCGCGCAGGATCACGGTCTCGCGCCGTTCCGCGATCAGATACCCCGCCTTGAAGTTGCCGAACGCGATCGACAGGCTGTTCGCGGCGATGTCGGGCATGTCCTCGCTCTCGATCACCGGATAGCCGAGCAGCGTCCCCGGCGTCGCGCCGCTGAGGCTCGGGCTCCACAGGAACTGCCCGTCGCTGGTCTTGAACTTGCGAATCCGCGCGAGCGTGGTCGCGTTCAGCAGGAACACCGCCCCCTGCCGGTACGGCGCGCGGAGTGCCTGGACGAGATCGATCAGCCGGTCCTGCGGCGTCGTCGGAAAGTCGCCCGCCGCCCCGCTCGCGAGATATTGCAGCGTCCCGAACGCGCGCGTCGCGTCCCCGGTCGCGGCGGTCGGCGCCTGGAGGAACCCCTTGGGGCGGCTCACCCCGCTACCGGTGATGAACGCGCTCCCCTCCGCCTTGGCGAATTCGAGCGCGATCTCGTTCGCGAGCCACGCCTCGACGTCGAACGCGGCATCGTCGAGCATCGCCTGGCTCGCGCTCGGGTTGGCGTAGAGCTCGCCCATCGGCGGCGCGATCTCGGTGAACACCGGGGTCGCGGTCCCCGGCCGCGCATCGGTCTCCGCTGCCCAGCCCGACGGCGTGCCCCCGGTCGTCACCAGCTTGCGATAGCCCGCGCTCCCGACCCGCACGACGTTGCAGATCGCGCGCATCGGCGAGATCGCCTTCAGCGTCGCGTCGATCACGCTGTCGATTTCCTTGGGGATCGCATAGCCCCCCGCGTCGCCGGCCGCCCCGGTAAACGCCTTCATCTCGATGCTCGCCCCGCTGCGCAGGAACCCCTCGAACCCCGTCCCCAAGAGCGTCCCGCCCCCTGCCAGCACCGGCCGGACCACCGGCCCGCCGAGCGCCTGCGTCTCGAAACTTGCTTCCAGTGCATCCATCGTGTGATCGGTCATGTCATTCTCCCACGCCAAGACACCCGGACGACACCGCCGCCGGGCAAAGAAACCTGTGATCTGGAAAATCCCGTGTTCCTGCGAAGGCAGGAACCCAGAGCCACGCGCCATAACGGCTGATGGCGTGTGCGACTCCCGGCCTCCCGCCTTCGCGAAGGGTCTGCAAAACAGGCCGTCATCCTGAACTTGTTTCAGGATCCAGCCCTCAGCGAGTCCGGACCGTTGTTGTCGCCCGGTGGATGCTGAAACGCGTTCAGCATGACGGCAGCTTGCAGTTCTCGTGCTTCCGGGCCCCTCGCCTTCGCGAAAGGTCTCCAAAACCGCCCGTCATCCTGAACTCGTTTCAGGATCCAGCCCTCAGCGAGTTCGGACCGTCCTTGTCGCCCGGTGGATGCTGAAACAAGTTCAGCATGACGGCAGCTTTTGGGGCCAAGGGTGACGGCTCGCTAGTGAAACCTCAGCCCGAAATCGCGTGCACCCGCGCGAGCGGCTGCATCGGCTGCGCCACCAAACTCACCTCGACCAGATCGAGCGCGGTCAGCTCGCGCACCGCGCCCCCCGTCCGCACCCCAGCACGCACGCGATACCCGATCGACAAGCCCGAAACGCCCCCGCCGCGCACCATCCCGGCGAGCGCCGCATCGTCGATCCGCCCGATCACCCGCAACCCGCGCGCATCGGGAACGACCCGCTCGACCACGCCGACCGGCGCCCCCCGGTGATGCCACAGCAACGGCACCGGAGCGGAAACATCGAACGCCCCCGCCCGGATCACGTCCCCGCCGCGATCCACCCGGTCGAACACTGCGGCGTACCCCGCAAAGCGCAGGCTCACTTGACCCAGTCCCAGAACCCCGTCTTCACCGCGATTCCGGTCAGCAGCAGCGCCCCCGCGATCCGCACGACCCACCCCAAAGCCGCCTTCCACACCCGCTTCTTCGCGTCGCGCCAGGCGCCCAGCAATTCGCGCAGCTCCGCCATGTCCTTGGGCGCCGCGCCATCGTCCAGCCCCAGCCGCGCGAGCGCGCGCGTCGCCGCGACTTCGCCCGCTTCCTCCGCGATCGCGCGCAGCGTCGTCAGGTCCGCGCCTTCGCTCGATCCTTGCGCGATCAACTGCGCCAGCAATGCACCACTCATTACGCATCTCCCACACCAACCGGCGCGATGCCGAGCATCGCGCGTTTTTCCTCCGCACTCAGGAAGTCCGCCGCGCCGACTTGCGCCCACAGCCGCTCGCGATCCTCCGCCAGCGCGGTGATGCGGTCGAGGTCGACGGACAGCGCCGCCCCCTCGAACCACCCGCCCAGCGCCTGCGCCAGCGACGCGAGGATCGACCCCGCCAGCGGCAGGATAGCGAGCCGCCAAAGCGCACGGTTCGCCTCGCGGTAATTGGCGTAGGTCGCGTCTCCGGGCAGCCCGAGCAGCATCGGCGGCACCCCGAAGGCGGTCGCAATCTCGCGCGCCGCGGTCGCCTTCATCTCCGCGAAGTCCATGTCTGCTGGGCTGAGACTCAGCGGTTGCCACTTGAGCCCACCTTCGAGCAGCATCGGCCGCCCCGCATTGCGCGCGCCCGCAAAGCCTGCGTCCATCTCCGCGCGCAACCGCTCGAACTGCTCGCGCGACAGGCTCGACCCGTCCCCCGGATCGTACACCAGCGCCCCCGAAGGCCGTGCGGCATTGTCGAGCAACGCGGTGTTCCACGCCGACGCCGCATTGTGCAGCGCCATCGCCCCCGCCGCCGAGGCAAGGCTGCCCAGCCCGTAATGATCGTCGAGCGGATGGAACGCCTTGATATGCACGACTTGCGGCCGCCCGGCGGGATCCTCCGCGATCAGCCGCACGGTCCGCTCGCCCACACCATAGCGATAGGCGACCGGCCACCCCGCCGCATCGGGCTCGACCGTCACCCGCTCGGGGCGAAGCGCGAACAGCTCGACCACGTCGCCGCGCGCATCGGTCAGCAATTGCACATAGGCATTGCCGTGCAACAACAGCTGCGCCGCGACGCTCGCGCACAACGCCTGCCCGCCCGAGCGCGCCTGGACGAGCGTCAGGATCTCGGGCGCGCCCAACAACGGCGCATCCCCGATTCCCTCAGCGATCAGCCGCACCGCCCGCTGCGCGATCGCATTGCCGAGATACAGCGACCGCACCTGCGCCTCATAGGAGCGCGGCACCGCGCCCACGCCAAACCCGCTCGCGAACCGCGAACGCGCACCCTCGAGCGCCGGCCGCGATTCCTCGCGCCCGGCGGCTTTCCAGCCGAACCATTTCATGATGTTCTCCTGTGAGGAGGCGGGACGTCGACCCGCACGCCATGATCGGCGCGCGGTATTCAACGCCGCCGATGCCTGTTCAATCCGTCATTCGGTATGCGCACTGGCGGGACCAGGCTCCACATCCCCATCCGTTCGGGCTGAGCGAAGTCGAAGCCCGACGCGCAGTGCAGGCCCTTCGACTGCGCTCAGGGCGAACGGAGGATCAAGCTTGAACCAGCGCGCGGCGATCAACGCCGCCGATGCCTGTTCAATCCGTCATTCGGTACGCGCACTGGCGGACCCGGGCTCCAAATCCCCATCCGTTCGGGCTGAGCGAAGTCGAAGCCCTACGCGCAGCACCGGCCCTTCGACTGCGCTCAGGGCGAACGGAGGATGAAGTACGAACCGAACCAATGCGGTCCGGCGCAATCCCGCGCCCTTACCCCCGCGTGGCGAACCAGATCACGTGCCGCGGACCCTTGCCGTTCTGCCGCGCCTTGACCGCGACCTCGTCGACCAGGAACCCCGCCGCCTTCAGCCGTGTGACGAAGCGCGCATCGGGCGCCGCCGACCAGATCGCCAGCACGCCCCCCGGCCGCAACGCCATCCGCGCCGCCGACAGCCCGCGCGGTGCATACAGCCGGTTGTTCTCCGCGCGCACCAGCCCGTCCGGGCCGTTATCGACGTCCAGCAGGATCGCATCATAGCCACCCTCGGGCGCCAGAATCGCCTCGGCAACGTCCCCCTCGAACACCCGCACGCGGCGGTCGTCGAGGCAGCCGTCCGCCACCGCCGCCATCGGCCCGCGCGCCCACGCCAGGATCTGCGGCACCAGCTCCGCTACCACCACTTCCGCGCGCGCGCCCACGACGCCCAACACCGCGCGCAAGGTAAACCCCATGCCATACCCCCCGATCAGCACCCGCGGCGCTGCCACGCCCGAGACCCGCGCACACGCCATCGTGCCCAGCGCCTCCTCGGAGCCGTTCATCCGCGTGCTCATCAGCTCGTTGCGATCGACCACGATCATGAAATCCGCGCCGCGCCGGTACAGCGTCATCTCGTCCCCGCCGGGGATTTGCGCGCTGTCGATCAATTCCCGCGGTACCATCGGAGCTGAATCCCTGCTGTCACACGCCAACCGGGGCGGTCGCACGCGGGGGTGTCCCTACTCATCGCCGCCCGGAAAAGCCACGCCGGTCCGCCACCGACCCGTTACCGCAAGCAAAGGATTTTTGGTCGAAGATGCGGCGTAGACACGCATGACGCGTTGAGACACACTGGAATGTAGTTGGTAATCAGGGACATAAAGGAGAGGAAATGATGTTTTCGCTCGTTCTTCTGGCTGCTGCCGCCGCGACGCCGCTCGCGCCCGCGCAACCGCAGGTCGCCACCCGACCACATTATGGCATCGACGCTCCCACGCCCAACAGATGGGACGGGTTCAACTACATGCCCACCCCGATTACAGTATCGGCCGATCGGACATACCGGGCGCGGATGCTGGCGCTGCGAACCGATGCGCTGGAACAACAGGCACGCGACGGCGGAACCCTGACCCCCGAGCATCGCGCGACACTGCAGACCCGGCTCGACCGTATCCAATTGCGCTTCGCCGAAATGCGGCGGCGGGCGGACCCCTTCTCGGTCGATGGTTTCGGCCACGCGGTGTATAGCGCCCACACCCGACGCGCGTTCGTCCAGCCGCCGTCGATGATGCGCCGCGTCGCCAACTGAACCACGCCGCGTCACGTCGCCCTGACCCGCGCGTTCCGGCGCTTGGCGATTAGCAATTCGCCAAGCGCCCAGACCAGCGCGTCGGCGCGGTCGGGCGAACGGCCCGGCCCCTGATACCCGCCGCCGACGACCAGCCCGCACAGCTCGGTCTCCAGTTCGGGAAACGCCCCGACGTGTGAGACCCGGTCCCGTTCGTACAGGATCGACACCGGCTCGGCGCGCGCAACCTTGCCCTCGCCGGCATGGACCAGCCGCAGCGGCAGCCCCGCATCCGCCGCGAGCAGCACGCTCTCGACCATCTTGCCGCCCTGATTCTTCTCGGCGATCACCAGATCGGCACCATGGCGCGCCGCGCACGCCGCAACCGCCTGCGCCCAGCCCTCCGGCGACAGCCCCGAAACGCTCGCATCCTCCAGAACATAGCCTCGCCCGTCGCGCCCCAATGCCACCGCAACGATCCCGCACGCATCGCCCTGCCCCGAGTCGGTCCCCGCAGGCGGATCGACCGCAACGATCGTCCGCACCAGCGCAGGCGGAGCCGTCACCCGGCACGCATCGAACTGCGCGCGCCGCCACAAAGCGCCCTCCGCTTCCTCGATCAGTTCGCCCGCAATCTCCTGCCGCGCCAGCCGCGTGCCGCCATAAGCTTCCTCCAGCGCCGCGATGAACGTGTCGGGCAAATGCGGATTGTCCTGCGTCCGCCCGACCGTCTGGACCAGCCCGCCGAGCGCCATCACCCGCCGCATCAGCGCGATCGGCCGGGGCGTCGTCGTCACCAGCACACGCGGAGTATCCCCCAGCCGCATCCCCAGCATCAGATTGTCCCACGCCGCGTCGCCGTAGCGCCACTTCGCCAGCTCGTCGCACCACGCCGCGTGATGCTCGGGCCCGCGCAAAGCCTCCGGGTTCGCCGCCGAGAAGATCGCCGCGCGCGCCCCCGAAGCGAACACGATCTCCCCCGCCGTCTGGCGATAATCGACCGGCTCGTCGCTCCGCGCGACCGAGACCAGCCCGCTCTCCCCCTCGATCATCACGCGCCGCACGTCGTCGATCGTCGCACCGACCAAAGCGATCCGCGCGCCGGGCATCGACCGCGCGATCTCGCTCACCCATTCCGCCCCGGCGCGCGTCTTGCCGAACCCGCGCCCCGCACGGATCAGCCACACGCGCCAGTCGCCGGGCGGCGCGAGTTGCCCCGGATGCGCCCATAAGAACCACGCGTCGTTGAGGCTCCGCTGTTGCCGCGCGCTCAGCCCGCGCAGCAGCTCGGCGCGCTCGTCCACCGACAGACCGAGCATCCGCTCGACCAAAGCGGCGGTCGACGGGCCCGCAGGATCGCTCCCACCGCGCGCCGGCGCCTTTCGGTCGCGGCGAGCCCCGCCGCTCATGCCGCACCCCGGCGTTTCTCGATCGCGTTGAGCTTCCTGAGGATCGCCGCATCGGTGTCCGCATTCGCGCCACGGCCGCCGGACGAACCGGTCTTGTCCGCCCGTTTCCCCGCTGCGCCACGATGCGCCGCCAGCAGGCGCAGCGCGGCGTCCATGTCGAGCGTGGTGCCGTCCGGCGTCGCGATCCCCGTCTCGCGCGCCGCGCCGGAGAGGACATGGCCGAGCACCAGCGTTTCGAGCAGCTGATACCCGCTATCGATCGCGGTCTGCCAGTCACGCGAAAAGCCCGCATCGCGCCTGCGCAGCGTATAGACCGCGCTGACCGAAACACCGACCAGCGCGGCCGATGCCGAGACGTTGCCGCTGATCGCCAGGTGATCGAGAAACTTGCTCTTCTTGAGGTCGGTCCAGCGGACCCACCGCCGTCCCGTCGAAACGGTCGGGCGTGGTGCCGCCGCCGCTGCGGTGCCTGGTTGCAACCCCATCGCCCTCTCCTCCGGTTTCGCGTTTGCGCAAACGGGCCGGAAAGCGTCTCCGCCCCGGCCCGTCCTCACCGCCCCCGTTTTAGCCCGCGGCGGCGGTGCGCAATTCTTCATCGTTCCTGTTATGTACCAAAGCAGCGTAACGATGTCAAGCGCAATGTACCAGATCGGTTAATGTGCGCCATCGAACGTGGATTCCGGGGAGCATTCCGCGTTGCGGGGCGTTCGGCCGCTATCATTCTGGGAGACGGATCATGGCGAAGACATTGGCAGGGTTCACGGTCAGCAAGTCTGGCGAAGACTATACCATCACGATCGAGGAAGAAGGCGGCGCGACCGAGGAATATACCGCGACCTACGATCAGCTGGACGTGATCGTCGAGACGCTCGGTGAGACGCTCGACGAAGACGAGGAAGATGCGCTCGCGGTCGACGGAGAGGTGGAAGACAAAGACTGAGCGTTCGCGTTCAGTAGAAAAGTTGATCGAAAGACGCCGCGCGGCCTTGGCCGTGCGGCGTTTTCGCGTCCGGGCATATGCAAGCGTTAGCAAGAGGTGGCTTCGGCACCCGTTCGCAACGTTTTCCCGCGAAGGCGAGAGTTTTGCAAAACCGTCCGTCATCCTGAACTTGTTTCAGGATCCAGCCCTCCACGAGTCCGGACTATGCCTGTTGCGCGGTGGATGCTGAAACGAGTTCAGCATGACGGCAGCTTTTGGGGCGCAGGGTGGTGATCAAACCGCCGATTACCTTCGCGCAGACGGTCTCGCGAGGCGGTAACCGAGACCCAAACAAGCCGACGCTACAGGGTCTGCCTGGCTCCTGAGCTCCTGCTGTCGCAAGAGAACAGGCCGAGTTTCGCAGCGGTTTCACATCACGCCGGGGTCGCAAAACGACGAATCGATCTACGATTCGCACCGTACGATTTTGATACATGGTTAAAAAAATGGAAAATTGACTCAAGCCTGGGCCCAGCGGATGTCTGCCGGAAATACTGTAAGGGGCTTGGGGGAATATGAAACGCGGATCGAAACTGGCGTTGTGGGCGCTGGCGCTTGGGATCGCCACGCAGGCGGGTGCCGCGGCGATCGTCAATCCGCTTCCGCCGATCCCGCGCGGCGTCACCGTCGGCATCCAGCGCTTCCTGACCGTGCCGCGCCTCCCCCAGACCGGATCGGGCGTACTGATCCAGCAGCTCCAGGCGATCCCCGATGGATCGAACCGGCTGATGATCAACGACACGCGCGGCTTGCTCTACGTCACCGACACGCGGGGCAGCGCGGCACAGCCGTGGTTCGACATCCGCAGCCAGAACGTCGGCTTTTCCAACGCCGCGAACGGCACGCAGACCGGGCTGATGAGCTTCGCCTTCCACCCCAATTTCGGGCGGGACGCGAGCAAGGCGGGCTACGACACCTTCTACACGATGGATACCAGCGCCCCGACTGGTCGCGCCAGCTGGGCGGTCGCGAATGCGCCCAACAATCACGAGAATATCGTCCACGAATGGACCGTCGCGGACCCGCACGCGGCCAGCGCAACGATCGTGTCCAACCGTGAGGTGTTGCGCGTGGCGCAGCCCTATTCGGATCACGGACCCGGCACGATCGCGTTCAACCCTGCCGCCTCCAGCGACAGCAAGGATTACGGCGCGCTCTACATCGGGTTCGGTGACGGCGGCGCCGCGAACGACCCGCTCGACAGCGCGCAGAACCTGACCAGCCCGTTCGGAAAGATCCTGCGGATCGATCCGGTCGACCCCGACGGCGCCGGGCCGCGCACCTATGGCATCCCCGCGGGCAACCCCTTCGCCGATCAGGACGGCGCGCGTCCGGAAGTCTGGGCCTACGGGCTGCGCAACCCGCAGAACTTCTCGTTCGATCCGACGAGCGGATCGATGCTGATTTCGGACATCGGCCAGAATCAGATCGAGGAGGTCAATGTCGGGCTCGCCGGCGCCAATTACGGCTGGCCGCTGCGCGAAGGCACGTACGCGCGAGGGACCAGCAAGTCGGACTTCGGCATCTATACGACGCCCACCAACACCGGCAGCTTCACCGATCCGATCGCGCAATATGATCACGAGGAGATTTTCCGCGATGGCCATACGCTGGCAGGCGTCGGCGGCGCGTTTCTCTACACCGGAAGCGCGATTCCTGAACTGTTCGGCAAGGTCGTGCTCAGCGACCTGGTGACGGGACGCCTGTTCTATTTCTCGCCCGACTCCGCCACGAACGGCGTGCCCGCCACGCTGTCCGAACTGTTCCTGACGCTCGATGCAATACCGACCACGATGCTCGCGCTAGCCGGGACGAGCAACGGCGCACAGGGCCGGGTCGATCTGCGCCTGGGCCGCGACGACGCGGGTGAACTCTATCTGCTGAGCAAGACCCGGGGCGAAATCTTCCGCCTCGTCGGCAGCGTACCCGAACCCGCGACCTGGGCGATGCTGCTGCTCGGCTTCGGCATGATCGGCGCGGCGATCCGCCAACGAGCGCCCCTTGCGGCGGCGGCCGCATAGCGCGTGTCAAAAGGCCGCGCGGTTCCCCGCGCGGCCTCTAGTGTCGATCATCAGCGGCAACGCACCTGCGCATTGTTCTGGTCGACCGACTTGCCGACGACCCCGCCCGCGATCGCGCCCAGGATCGTGCCCACGCCGCGCGAATGCCCGCCGTCGATCACGTTGCCGAGCACGCCGCCGCCGACCGCACCCGCGATCAGACCGGTCGTCCCGTCGTTGCGCTTGCAATAATAGCGCCCGTCATTGCCCGCATAGACCCGGTCGTCCGGCCCGAGCACCCGCTCCTGATAACGCGAGTCGTTGCGGTAATAGCGCGCCGGATCGTAATTGCCTTCGTCGCGCTGGTCATACTCGGGGTCGGCATAACGACCGTCATCATAGGCCGCCGGACGCGGCGATCGATAGCCACGCGCACGTGCTTGCTGATACCGGTCATATTCGGCGCGGAACGTGCGCCATTCATTGTCGAAACGCTCCTGCGCCTGCTGGAAGCGCGCCTCGTCCGCCTGGCTTTGCGCCATCACGGGAGTCGCGACGGCAAGGCTCGAGCCGGCCAGCAGCATCGCGACACGAACGAAAGGATTCATCGGGGTCTTCTCCATTCCACGAGGGAACCGATTATAGGCGCGCAGGTCGATGAACCGGACATTTCCGGGGGGTACCGGTCAGCGCAGGCTCGCGCGCAATGCCTCCCACGCCGCGATTTCCTCGTCATGCCGGTGCGTTACCGTGACGGGGCCCGCAGTCGCGGTCGCCAGGTCGACGTCGACCGTCCCGCGCCACTCGAACGTCGCATTGCCCGACAGCCGCACCATACCCGCGGCACTCGCCTCGGCACGCACCATGCCGCCGCGGTTAAGCACCGTGATTTCCGTATCATAACCGCACCGCGCGGTCAGGCACGCGGCGAACGTCGATGCCGCCATCGCACTCCCGCAACTGTCGGTCAGCCCGATCCCGCGCTCGAACGTCCGGACGAACAGCGTCGTCGTGTCGCGCACCTCGACGAACGACACGTTGGCGCGATTGGGCAGCCACTCGGGTGCCGCTTCGCAAATCGTCCCCAAAGCAACGAGTTCGGCCTCATCGATCGTGCCGACGAACGTCACCAGATGCGGGTTGGGCATCGCGATCGCGGTAAACCGCCGCGCGCTGCCAAGCAGCGGCACCGGCGCATCGACGATCCGTTCGGTTCCGGCATGAAGCGGCCAGCGCGTCACGGCGAGATCGGCCGGCCCAGCCACTTCGCGCACGGTCTGCACCCCGGGCGCCAGCGCCGGATCACGCGAAACATCCGCCGCCGATTGCTTCAGCCCAACCCGCGCCGCGTCGATCCCAAGCGCCTCGAACCCGGCCCGCGCTATGCACCGCAATCCGTTGAGGCACGTCTCGGATTCGCTACCATCCGAATTGAACATCCGCATTTCAAAGGGATAAGCATCCTGCCGGTTGGCCAGCAGCAGAATTCCATCGCCGCCGACCGTCCCCGCCCGATCCGCCAGGGCGATCGCGACACGCGCCCAATCGGCGTCGTCCAGATCGATCGCGCGCGCGTCGATCAGCGGGAAATCGTTGCCTGAACCGTGGCATTTGAGGATGTCGAACTGCATGGCCGCCGCCATAGCGGCTTCCGCCGCCCCAAGCGAGCGGCACGACGGTCACCCCAGCCCATAATGGTCCGCCAGCCGATCGAGCGCGATCGTCAGCACCACGCGCCCGCTGCGCTGCGGCCAGCCAAGGCCGCGTTCGGCATCCGGCAGCCCTTCGCCCGCGCAAATCACACGCCACAGCACGTCGTTCAAACCCCGCCCCGCCCCGTCGAGCGCCGCGTCGAACCGCCGTTTTGCCGCGATCTGCGCCGTCGCCGGGTCGAGCGCATCGCCGCCGCCGCCATCGACCCGCGCCTCCCAACGCATTGTTACCGACGGCGCAAGCGCGGCGCGTTCGTAATCCGCGCGCAGCCTTTCTCCCGCCTCGAACTGCCGCGCATCGACCAACCCGCGCGACCGCAACCAGCCGAGCGGCGATTCGGCGAGGTTGACCGTCACGGTCCGTCCACGCCCCCGCTCGCCCGCGACGATCCCGCGCGCATCGAAACCGCGTTCCACCAATTCCCGCATCGTGCGTCTCCCGTCCGAGTCGCCGCGGGATTGCCACGAAGGCGCGTTTGTAGGACAGTGACAAACCCATCTGGTTTATCGAGCTGACAGGGAACGCGTATGATCACCGCCATCCGCGAAGTTCGCCGTGCCAAGGGCATGACATTGGATGACGTCGCGCGCGCCTGCGTTCCGCCGACCACCGCGCAGACGATCGGCCGACTCGAAACGGGGACGCGCACGGTGTCGGTCGGCTGGCTCAACCGCATCGCCGATGCGCTCGGGGTCCGCGCCGCCGATCTGGTGCGCTTGCCCGACCAGCCCAACATTCCCGTCGCCGCGCTGCTCGATCCCGACGGCGCCTATGCCCCGCGCCGGTCCGCGACGATCGCGCCGCCCGTCGCGACCCCCGACCATATCGCCGTCACCGTCGTCGCGAGCATCGGCGATTACCGCGCGGGCGACGAAATCTGGTGCGAGCGCCTGTCCCCGGATGCCTTCGCGCGCGCGCTCAACCGCGACGTGCTCGTCCCGCGCCCGGCGGGGCGGTTCGCGTTCGGCCGGCTGATCGACCGCGACGGCACCCGGCTGCATCTGCTACCGCTCGGCTCCGGCAGCCGCCAGCAAATCGTCACCGATCCGCCGTGGATCGCAACCGCCGTTCGATTGGTCCGTCCCTTATGATCGCACTCCTGTTCCTCGCCGCTGCATGGTCGTGGCAAGCCGTGCCCGCGCCTGCGCCAGCGGCGCCGCTGCCCGTCGCGCAGGCGGAAATCGTCGCGACCTACCCGCACGATCCGCGCGCCTTCACCGAAGGACTGCTGATCGACCGCGGCACGCTCTACGAAAGCACCGGCCGCGAGGGGCAGTCCGACATCCGGCGCGTCGATCTCAAGACCGGACGCGTGCTGGCCAGCGTCAAGCTCGCGCCGCAGCTGTTCGGCGAAGGGATCGTCGCGTGGCGCAACCAGTTGCTCAGCGTGACATGGCATGGCGGCCAGGGGTTCAAATGGAGCCTCCCCGGCCTCAAGCGCACAGGCGGCTTCCGCTATACCGGCGAAGGCTGGGCAATGACCGACGACGGGCGCAACATCATCCTGTCGGACGGAACGCCGGTGCTGCGCTTCCTCGATCCGACAACGCAGAAGGTCGTCCGCCGCCTGACCGTCACCGCCAACGGCCGCCCGGTCGAACAGCTCAACGAACTCGAATATGTCGAGGGGCAGATTTACGCCAACATCTGGATGACCCCGTACATCGCGCGGATCGACCCCGCTAACGGCCGCGTCATCGGGGTGATCGACGTATCGCCGCTGATTGCCAAGGTGGCGCTGGCCGACCGCGATTCGGTCCCCAACGGCATCGCCTACGACCGCGTCGCACAACGGCTGTACGTGACGGGCAAGAACTGGCCGAGCCTGTTCGAGATCAAGCGGCCACGCTAGCAAGGACGCCGCCACCGCGGCGACGTCCCGGCAAGCCCCGTCAGATCGTCTTGCTGATCCCGAACAGGAACCCGCGCCGCGCACCGAATTGCGGCGCGCCGACGCCGACCCCCGATCCGTCGCGGATTTCGTACACATGGTCGCCGACGTTGATGATGTCGGCGCGGATCTCGACCCCCGGTCCGGCGAACGCGTGGCTCGCGGTCAGGTTGAACACCGCATAAGCGGGGAGCTTGCCGCCGTTGGGCACATCGCCGTCGCGCCGCAGCCCGGACCCATAAAGCATCGACGCCCCCACCCGCGACGCCCGCAGGAAGCCCTGCTCGATCCGGTAGGATGCACCCGCCGAGCCGGTCCACGTCTGGTCATGGTCGAGATAGATCGCGTTGGTCCGGATGTACGCCAGGTCGGCGGGATCGAAATTGAACTGCGACGAGACGACGTCGCGCCCTTGCGCCTTGGCATAGGCAAGGTTGCCGTACAGCGACAGACCGTGCGCGGCGTAGCTGACGTTGCCTTCGACGCCCTTGATCGTCCCGCGCGCATAATTGAACGGCGTGAGGATGATCGGCGCGCCGAACTGCCCTTCGTCGATCAGATTGTGCGATTTTCGATAATAGCCATCGAGCCCGACCGTCACCGAAGGGGACAGCTTCCACTGCCCGCCGACGTCGAAGTAATCCTGCCTCTCGGCGAAAGGCGCGTCGGCGAGTGGGGTGGTCACGCCATCATCGCCCGGCGCCTGCGCGCTGGTGCCGCGGAACTTGAGCACGCTGGTCGTCGCGACGTTGGCGAACGGCGGCGGCGAGAAATAGCGCGAATAGCCCGCGTGGAGCGCCAGCCCCGCAACCGGGGTCAGCACCGCATTGACGCGCGGTGAGAAGGCGCTCTCCGATCGATAGCCGTCATAATGGTCGAACCGCCCGCCGAAATTGACGATCAGCGGGTCGGCGATCTTCCATTCGTCCTGCAGATAGGCGCTGTAGGTCATCTCGGCCCGCGCGCCATCATCGATGACGGTCACCGGCGCACCGAGCTGTGCACCGCCGTCGTCGAGCTCGAACACCTGCGTCGACGTCCGGCTGGTGTTGCGATCGCGCGAGACGATCACGCCGCCGCGCAGCGTGTGCGCCGGGCTCAACCGATATGCGCCCTCGATCTGCCCGCCAAAGGTGAAGTCGCGCTTGTCCGCATTTTGCGCGAGCCCGTTGAACAGCAGTTCGCCAACCCCGTCGGGTGTATACCGCAGCGCCGAATAGCGCGCGAACAGCGATGCCTGCAGCGTCAGCGGCCCCGCGTCGTGGAGCAGGCTGGCAAGCGCGAAGGCGGTCTGCTCGTGCTGGCGCTCGTCGAGATCGTCGCTGAGGAAGTCGGTCTGCCCGCCGACGCTATAGCCATTGTCCGGATGCAGCCCGCGCGGGTTGGGGATCTGGAAGCTCTGGTCCGAATAGCCGCCGATCAGCGAGACACGGTTGTTCGCGTCAAGCGTGTGGTCGAGATAGGCAAAGCCCTGATATTGGTCGGTATCGTCGTGGATCGGGGTGCGTCCGGCATCGACCGCCTCGATCCCGATGTTGCTATGCTTGTAGCTGCCGGTGACGAAATAGTTCGTCTGCCCGGTCGACCCGCCATATTCCACGCTCGGCTGGATCGTGTCGTTGGTGCCGCCGTACAGCTGGACCACGCCGCTATTGTCGAAATGGCTCTTGGTCGTGATGTCGATGATGCCCGCGGTGCGCAGCCCATATTGCGCGGGAAGCGCGCCGGTGCGCAGGTCGAACCGTTCGACGATCCGCGGGCTGAGCGTCTGGCCGAACACCGAGACGCCTTCGGGCAGGATCGTGCCGTTGATGCGATATTGCAGGTTGTTGTGGTCGTCACGAACGTGGAACTGGCCACCGCCGTCCTGCACGACGCCCGGCAGTTGCAGCAGGATCTGGTTGAGCGGGAGGTTCTCGCCGCCGGGCAGCGCCTGGATCTGCGCATTGGTGATCGAATAGGTCGTCGCACCGAGGCTCGGCTGGATCGATGCGCGCGCGGCGTCGAGACGGCCCGTGACGACGATGTCGGGGCCGCTCGCTTTGGTCGATGTGGAACCTGCGACCGGAGACGCAGTCGAGGTCGGGGCCGGGGCCGGATCCGGTGCGGGTGTGTCGGACGTCGGCGCCTGTTGCGCCTGGGCGGACATGGGAACCGCGGTGAATGCGGCAACGCTGGCAAGAAAGAAGGATCGGAGCATCGGGAGACGGCCTTTTCGAACGACATATGTCCATCGCAACGCCAGCATGATGTTATAACATCAAGCACCACTGCCGCATCATCGTCTCCCGGAACGATTCGGCCGTGGCACGCATGCTTTCGTGCGCAGCCCGCTTGGCAGCGCTGACCTGTCGCTGAGATGAACGGCTGCGCAGTGCCTGCTCAGCCTACCGAAAAGCGGAGGCGGTTCCTGGTATCAGCGCTTGCCCGTGCGCCACGTCACGGCGGCGGCCAGCAAGACCGAGGCAGCGATCGCGACGACGGTTTCGCTGATCGAATGCGCGTTCCACTCCCATATTTCCAGCCCGGCATAACCCGGCATGTTGGCACGCCGACCACCACCGAACTGTTCGATCCACTGATATTCGCGTTGCGTGATCTCGCGCATGATGCACACCGCGCTCCCGGCGAAACAACCGGTCCACACCGCGGCGCGCGTCGGCGCACCAAGCGCGCGGGCGATGACCCAGCACAGGAGCTGGATCCCGATCGCGACGGGAACATGCGCCAGCATCGCGCCGCTTGCCTTATGCCGCCGAGTTGAGCCCGCCGGACTTCACCAGCGAATCGATCCCGACGAGTTGCTCGAGCAGCGCTTCCAGACGGTCGAGCGGCCAGCTGTTGGGGCCGTCCGACAGCGCCTGATCGGGATCGGGATGCGATTCGATGAACAGCCCCGAAATCCCCGCCGCGACTGCGGCCCGCGCCAGCACGGGGACGAACTCGCGCTGGCCGCCAGAGCGGTCGCCCTGCCCGCCCGGCAATTGCACCGAATGCGTCGCGTCATACACCACCGGACACCCGGTATCGCGCATGATCGCAAGGCTACGCATGTCCGAGACGAGGTTGTTGTAGCCAAAGCTCGCACCGCGCTCGCACATCATGAAATTGTCGGTCGCGACCCCCGCCGCCGCCGCCGCCGCGCGCGCCTTGTCCGCCACATGCCGCATGTCGCCGGGGGCGAGGAACTGGCCCTTCTTGATATTGACGGGCTTGCCGCACGCGGCAACCGCCGCGATGAAGTCGGTCTGGCGTGCAAGGAACGCCGGGGTCTGCAACACGTCGACGACGTCCGCGACCATCTGGACCTGGTCCTCGCTATGGACGTCGGTCAGGATCGGCAGGCCGGTTTCGGTGCGGACCTTCTCCAGGATCCGCAGACCCTCCTCGATCCCGGGGCCCCGAAACGATGCGCCCGAGCTGCGGTTGGCCTTGTCGAACGAGCTCTTGTAGATCAGCAGGACACCCAGTCGGTCGGCGATCTCGCGGAGCTGCTCCGCGGTGGAAAGCGCGAACGACTCGCTTTCGATCACGCACGGACCGACGATGAAGAAAATCGGCTCAGCCGGACCGATTTCGCGTCCACACAACTGCATTACGCTTTTTCCCTTGCCACACGCGGAACCTGTCTCTCTAGCGATACGCTTTGCCGCAGTGCGGCGATCTGTGGCGTCGTTTGGCTGGAAGTCAACGCGATAACACTTTAGTTGCAGACCGATATCGCCCTAGTCGCGTGTAATTGCGAGGAACGTATGCAAGCAATCGCTGCAAAGGTATTCGACGATTCGGGGTTGCTCTCTGCACTCCGCACGACGCGGATCGAGATGGACGCCCTTCAGTCGCTGTCCGAGGCATTACGGGTTGCGCCACTGCACGACAGCTTTCTCGAAACGGTGGCGATCCTCAGCAAATTGTCCGGTCGGCTGATTGTCACCGGGGTCGGCAAGAGCGGGCTGGTCGGGCGCAAGATCGCCGCGACGATGGCCTCCACCGGGACCCCGGCGTTGTTCCTCCACTCCAGCGAAGCCAGCCACGGCGACCTCGGCATGATCAGCGCCGGCGATGTCGTGTTGGCGCTGAGCTGGTCGGGTGAGACTGCCGAACTCGGCGCGATCATCACCTATTGCCGTCGTTTCGGGGTCACGCTGATCGTCGCGACCGCGAACCCGGAAAGCACCGCCGGGCGCGCTGCCGACGTCTGTCTGGCATTGCCGAAAGTCCGCGAAGCTTGCCCGAACGAGCTCGCGCCGACCTCCTCGACCGTCGTCCAGGCGGTGCTGGGCGATGCGCTCGCGGTGGCGCTGACCGAACAGCGCGTCTTCTCGCGGTCGGACTTCTTCATTTTCCACCCGGGCGGACGCCTTGGCGCGCAATTGACGACGGTCGTGCAATTGATGGCGGCATCGAGCGAAGTGCCCAAGGTCCGACTCGGCGCGACCCTGCTCGACGCGACGATGGAGATGAGCCGCAAACGCTACGGCTGCACTGCGGTGGTCGATCATCAGGACCGGCTGGTCGGGGTCTTCACCGATGGCGATCTGCGGCGCAGCTTCGCGAGCGAGCGGCTCGGCGACGATATCGGCGAGCATATGACGCCGACGCCGATCACGGTCACGCCCGACACGCTGACGTCGGATGCGTTGCGAATTCTCAACGACAATGCCGTCTCGGTGTTGTTCGTGTGCGAGGATTCGCGGCCGGTCGGCGTGATCCATTTACACGACATCCTGCGGGCAGGCGTTGCCTGAAATTACCCCCGACTTGTCCCCCCGCGTTTTGCCTCCCCCCGATCTGATCGTCGTCCCAGCCCGCTTCGGGTCTAGCCGCCTGCCGGGAAAACCTCTGATCGAAATCGCCGGCCGAACGCTGCTCTCGCGCGTCGTCGCGATCGCGCGCGAGGGTGCGGCGCGTGCCGGAAACGTCGACGTCGTCGTCGCGACCGACGACCAGCGGATTTACGATCATGCGCAGGACATCGGCTGCGCGGCGGTGATGACCGATCCGGATATCTCCTCGGGCTCGGGCCGCGCCTGGGCAGTCGCGCACGATCGTGCCGTCGCGCCGCCGATCGTCGTCAACCTCCAGGGGGACGCGCCCTTCGTCCAGCCCGCGCTGATCGAGGCACTGATCGCAGCACTGCGCGAATCATCCTGTTCGGTCGCCACGCCGGTGGTCCAGCTTCCCTGGCCCGCGCTGGATACACTGCGCCAGCACAAGACCGTCTCGCCGTTCAGCGGCACGACCTGCACCCGCCGCGAAGACGGACGTGCACTGTGGTTCTCCAAGACGGTGATCCCCGCGATGCGCGACGAACAACGGTTGCGCGAGCGGGAACCGCTGTCGCCCGTGTTCCGCCATATCGGCCTGTATGCGTACCGTTTCGATGCGCTGCGGCGGTTCGAGGCGACCCCGCCCACGCTGTACGAACGGCTCGAAGGGCTCGAGCAATTGCGCTTCCTCGAAACGGGCGAGGCGATCCTCACGGTCGCGGCAGACGCAATGCCACACACCATGTCGGGGATCGACACGCCCGCCGATCTCGCCATGGCCGAGCGGTTGATCGCGGAACACGGCGAACCGCATTCCTCATGGGTCTGAGCGTCTTCATCGTCCGGCATGGCAACACGTTTGCCGCCGGTGAACCCGCGCGCCGGATCGGTGCGGCGACCGATCTCGCGCTGGTCGAGGGCGGGGTCGCGCAGGCGGAAGCGCTGGGCCTGGCCTTTGCACGGGCCGGGATCGGCTTCGATCGTGCGCTGGCAGCACCGTTGCTTCGGACGCGATCGACGATCGCGGGTATCCTCGCGCATCAACCCGCCGCCCTGCTGGTCGAGCCCGCGGACTGGCTGACCGAAATCGACCACGGCCCCGATGAGGCCAGGCTGGAGACCGAGGTGATCGACCGGATCGGCGCGGCTGCGCTTGCGCGGTGGGATCATGCGGCGGAGGCACCCGATGGCTGGATCGTCGATGCCGATCGCCGGATCGCCGGATGGCGCGATCTGTTCGCAACCGCACAAGGGCGCATCCTGATCGTGACGAGCAACGGCGCCGCCCGATTCGCGCTGCTGGCGGACGAGGGTCTCCAACGTCAGGCCAGCGCGCTGCCGACGCTCAAGCTTCGGACCGGCGCGTATGGCGTGATCGAGCGCGACGAGCACGGGCTTCGGCTTGCCGCCTGGGACCAGCGGCCATGAGCGACGCCGCCTTGCCGCCGCTGTTGCGCGCGCCGCCGTTCCCCGACCGAGGCGTGTCCGTCACGCGCGACGGTGCTGAACGCGTACCGGACTTGTCGGGTGCTGCGATCGACCGTCTGTTCGCATTGATCCGCGATGCGCAGGTGGGTGGATGCTTCTGGGGCACGCCAGCGCCGGCCCCGATCGCGATCGTACTGCGCACCCGCAAGCCCAGCGAGGACGCAGCGGCGCGGGCCATGTTGCCCGCCTCCGAACAGGCGACCGCACAACGAGTCGCGTCCACGGCTCGGGACGCGTCCCGGATCGATCCGTGGTCGCTGCTCCCCGGCATGACCGCGCTCGTCGCGCACGGCGACGATGAATGGGTTGCGCTGGCGGTGATTGCGGGGGTGCGGGTGCATCTGCTGTCCGCAGGACGTTTCGGGACGCCTGGCGACGATGTCGAGACGTTGCGGCGGACCGTCGCGCAGCATCTCGCGGGTACGCGCTACCGCGATCCGTTCACTGGCGAGCCAAGCGACCTGACCGCAACGATCGCCACGCTCGGCGATTGGCGGCAGACGTTCTTGGGAAACCGCAACATCGTCGCAGGGTGCGGTTTTAGCTGGTGGAAACGACACGAAATCGCGCGGTTCCTGTACACACCCGAACTCGGACTGCGCTTCTTCCGCTCCGAACGGCGCGCTTTGGCGTTCGCCGCACGCGCCGGCGGAGCGGTTGCGATCTGGCCGTCGCGCGTATCCGACGCGATGGTCGCGCAGGCCGACGCCGACTCGGTTCCGCTGGTGCGGGTCGAAGACGGTTTCGTCCGGTCGGTCGGGCTTGGCAGTAATCTGGTGCCGCCGTCGTCGGTTACGGTCGACTGGCGCGGAATTCACTACGACCCCAGCCGCGCAAGCGACCTCGAGACACTGCTCGCGACCGCCGACTTCCCGCCCGAGATGCTCGCGCGCGCGGCGCGGTTGCGCGACACGATCCTGGCGGCGGGGATCAGCAAATATGGCAGCGATACAGCGCATTGCTTCCCGGACCGCCAACCCGGACGCCGCCTCGTGCTGGTCCCGGGTCAGGTCGAGGACGACATGTCGGTGCGGCTCGGCGGCGGCGGACTCGCGAGCAACCTCGAGTTGCTGCGCCGCACCCGCGAGCGAGAACCCGACGCCGAAATCTGGTTCCGCCCGCACCCCGACGTCACCGCAGGCCACCGCGTCGGCGTCGTCGCCGAGTCGGACGCGCTCCAACATGCCGACCGCGTCGTGGTCGGCGGCGGGATGGCACCGCTGCTCGATCTGGTCGACGGCGTCCATGTGCTCACCTCGCTGACCGGGTTCGAGGCGCTCTTGCGCGGTCGCGACGTGACCTGCCACGGCATGCCTTTCTACGCGGGCTGGGGGGTTACGCGGGATCTTGGCCATATTCCCGATCGCCGCGGTCGCACGTTGAGCGTGCTGGACCTGATCGCCGCGGTCCTGATCGCCTATCCGCGCTACCTCGATCCGGTAACGAGCCTGCCCTGTTCGCCCGAAGTGCTGATCGGCCGCATGGGGCAAGGGGCCGCGCACAATCGGCTCGGCTGGGTCAGCCGGCTGCGCCAGGCGCAAGGGCGCCTGATGGGAGCGAAGAAGTCGTGATGAAGCGCGTAATCCTCGACATTTCGCGCCTGATTTCGCGCGCGCGCCATCACACCCCCTCGGGCGTCGACCGGGTAGAGATGGCCTATGCCCGCGGATTGTACGATCGACTCGGCGACCGGCTCGATTTCGCCGCAGTCCATCCGCTCGCGGGCTATGGTCGGCTGTCGTCCGAGACCGCGCTGCGTTATCTCGATCTGCTCGAGCGCCGCTGGGATTCGGAAGGCGGGGGCGTCGAACAAAGGTCGCTGCGCGAAACCGTGCCGCTGTTGATGACGTTGCTGCCCAAACCGGGTCGACCCACTCCCGGCAGCGTCTACGTGCAGGCCTCGCCGCATCATTTGACGCGCCCCGCGCTGGTCGAGCGCATCCTCGCACGCGAGCAGGCACGGTTCCTGTGCCTGGTGCATGACCTTATCCCGATCGAATATCCCGAATATGCGCGCCCCGACGGTGCCAGCCTGCATCAGCGCCGGATCGAGACGATCGCCGCTTATGCCGATGGCGTGATCGTCAATTCGGCGGCGACGGGCGATTCGATGCGGCCGTGGATCACGCGGACCGGACGCGACGTTGCGATCCACGTCGCGCTCCTTGGCACGCAAGTCATGCCGACACCCGTCTCGCCGATCGCGGTGCCCGAGGTGCCTTATTTCCTGTGCGTCGGCACGATCGAGCCGCGCAAGAATCACCTGCTGCTGCTCAACCTGTGGCGGACCTTCGCGGAGACGTTGCCGCAAAACGAGATCCCGCGGCTGATCATCGTTGGTCGGCGTGGGTGGGAGAACGAACAGGTCATCGACATGCTCGAACGCTGCCCGTCGCTCCGCGGCCATGTCGAGGAACGCAACGGCTGTTCGGACCAGCATCTGGATGCGTTGCTGCGCGGCGCCCGCGCGCTGGTGCTGCCGTCGTTCGCCGAGGGGTATGGAATGCCGGTCGCCGAGGCGCTCGCCGTCGGCACGCCGGTCATCTGCAGCGATCTGCCGGCGTTGCGCGAAGCGGGCGGATCGGCGCCGGATTTCCTGGATCCGCTGGACGGACCAGCCTGGCGGCGGACCATTTTCGACCATTTCAGCGCCGGGCCAATGCATGCGGCGCAACTGGAGCGGATCCCCGCCTATCGTCCCCCAACATGGCAGCAGCACGTGGACATCGTCATCGCGGCGATCGACGCGCTGCAGCGCTGAACTGACCGGGCCGCTGGCCCGATCGTTTACGCGCGCTTCTTTTTCTTGGGGATATATGTCCCGAACACGCGATCCCACAGGATCGCCGTGATCGCGAAATTGCCTTCCTGCTTGGCATAATGGTGCCGGATGTGATGCTGCCGCAACGCCCCCAGGATCCGGCCGCGCATCGGAAACTGATGGCAGGCATAATGAGTCACGTCGTAAACGACGTAGCCAATCCCGAACCCGACGAAGAGCACCGACCCCGCGTCGCCGATCATCTGGACGAACAGGAACCATACCCCGCACGAGATCAACACGCTGACGACCGGCGGCATGATGTTGCGATACGGATCGCCCGGCATCGAATGATGGTTGCCATGCGCGATGAAGATCAGCCCGCGCCCCCATTCCGAAGTGAACTTCAGATGGAAGACGAAGCGATGCATGATGTATTCGAACAGCGTCCAGATCAGCACGCCGAGCGCAACCAGCGCGATCGACATGCCGAAGCTCGTCACGCCCCAACTGGCGTAGATCGCAAAACCGAGAAAGATCGTCCAGGTGACGGCGAAGGCCGCCGGCGAGATCAACGTGAACCGTTCTAGGAAATCATTCCGAAACAGCCGAATGCGGGTAACATCAGACCTGTTATTCATCATAGGCAGGCCTCGCAAATTCCCGGTCCAATACGCAAATATGGAGATTGCTATGGTCAGACCCGGCCCCCTCCTGTCAACCCGCAAAGCGGCAGACCGCCGCGACGTGCCGATCGGATCGGAGCCAACGTTCAAATCACTACCGCCACAGTAAAAGCCACTTATGAACAAATCATCACCCGACCGCATCGTTATCACCGGCGCATCCGGCAGTCTGGGGGCCGCCCTGGCGCGCCATTATGCCGCGCCAGGGCGGACGCTCGTCCTGTGGGGGCGTGATGCTGCGCGTCTGGCGGCAGTTGCGACCACGTGCCGCCAGGCGGGTGCTGCGGTCGTTCTGCGTCAGCTCGACCTGACCGACATCAACGCCGCGATTGCCGCGATCGAGGCGGAGGACGACGCGGGGCCGATCACCTTGGCGTTGTTGGTGGCAGGTGCCGGGGACGTTCGTGCCGCGGGCGACCTGGTCGAGGATGCGCAACAGATCGCACGACTCGGCCTCGTCAATTTCGTTGCGCCAAGCGCGATTGCGGCGGCGCTTGCGCGGCGCATGGCCCAGCGCGGGGGCGGTGGAATCGTGCTGGTCGGCTCCGCCGCGGCGTTCCACGCCCTGCCGTTTGCCGGCGGCTATGCGGGGTCCAAGGCCGGATTGCTGCGCTTCGGCGAGGCGCTGCGGTTGGGCGTCCGCCAGCACGGCGTGCGCGTTACGGTCGTCTCCCCCGGCTTCATCGATACCGCCGCTGGTCGAAGCAACGCGGGCCCCCGCCCTTTCCAGATCCAGCCAGCCGATGCCGCCGCACGGATCGCCACGGCCGCGGCGCGCGGACGAAGCCATGCGATCTTCCCCTGGCCGTTCGTCGTGCTGCGCTGGTTCGATCGGTTGCTGCCGTCGCTGCTGCGCGACCGTCTGCTTATCGCGCTTATTCCGCGCGACGCGTAACCGCGTCGGACGCCGTCACGCAGCGCAAAATGGTATGGTGCAAGTCGGCCGGCGTAAGACTGATGGGACCCTGCGCGCCGGGGGCGATAATCCCGTCCGAATCGAAACGCAGCATGACATAGGGGGTATGCCGTGCGCCACCGGGGGCCGTGACCCCCGGAATGCTCGGGCGATGATCGCCGAAGAACACGAGCAGCGCCGACCGCCCCGCTCGCGCCAAATACGCCGTCAGATCCTGCAGCATCGCGTCGCTGCTGCGCGCATGGCGGAGATAGGCCTCGCGCCGCCCGGCGGCATCGCGCGCGCTCGCGCTGTCCCACGGCCCGTGGTTTTCCATCGTGACGGTGTAGATCATCGTCGGCCCGGTCGCGGCCTCGATCATCCCGATCACCGAAGCGCCGAGCGTCCGGTCATCGACATAGCGCCCCGCGCCGTCACCGCGCGCCGCAAAGCCTTCCTCGCCGATCATCGCGGCGAAGCCGACCTGCGGCATTAACCGGTCTCGGCTGTAGAAGCGCAGATCGTGCGGATGGACGAACACGCTGCGATATCCGGCCCCGCGCAACCGCGCGGACAACGCGTGCGACGAGTCGCCTGCCGCCGTCAGAAAGGGGTCATACCGGCGAAACCCGAGCGCTTCCTCGCTGCGCCCGAACAGCACGCCATATTCGGTCCGCATCGTATAGGCGCCGAAACCGCTCACCTCGAGCGTCCCCCATTGCCACGCCGCCCATCGCGCCGCGTCCAGCCCCGCAAAAGCATTCTTCGGATCGCCGGTGAGTTCGACCGGATCGCAGAACGATTCGCACTGCACGATCACGACCAGTTCGGGCAGATCCGCGCCGGCGTGTTGCGCTACCGCCGGGAAGGGCAACGGATCCGACGATCGACGCCAGCGCCACCAGTACAGCAGCAACGTGGCAATCATGCCCAGTCGCGTGAAATCACCCTCCAGGTCGGGAGTCGCGGCAAGTCCGTCCAGCGCCCGACTGCGCAACACCAGCGCGATCGCCAAACCGATACCCACCGCCAGCACCAGCCCGGCCAGATGCGGTCGCAGCGCAGCGGACGACAACAGCACGATCGCGACCAGCGCGCCCCCTGCACCGATTGCCAACATCCAGCGCTGCGCCGGCGAGAGTGCGGAGAAATAGAAGCGCGGGTGTCGCACCACGCCCACCAGCAGCGCCAGATCCGAAAACACCAACGGTTCGCCGAGCATTTTGCGCTTGGCGTTGGAGGCGACCATGAACAACGCGACGAGCGCGACGCTCACCAGCGCCGCGATCACCGGGTTGCCGATGCCCGCCAGGATCACGCCGAAGACGCCCGTCATCACCGTCAGGTGGAGCGCCAGGCCACGCCAGTCGCGCCCCGTACGCGCCCGTGGCCGGGCTGCTGCGTCGAGCACCACCGAAAGGAGCAGCATTGTCAGAAAAGGGATCACACCGTTCGCCACAGAAGGGGTTGCGTCCCTGTAGGGCCGAAGCGGAACGATCGGTCCGGCAGTAAAGAAACGCCGTCGCCTATAACGCCCGTCCACCAGACTGTCACGACCCCGGCACCTGGACCCGCGTCGGGCCGCGGCAGCTTGGAAAATCGCGGGCGGAGTTCTATGGACGAACCAATCCACTGTAACCCCATGGGTTGCCGTATTGAGAAACAATGAGGAATTACGGATGGCGGACATGATTTCCGACGAATCCGTCACCCAGCCGCGGACAGCGTCGGCGGCGGTGGTACAGCCGCTCGCGGAGCGCAACATCCTGCTCCTGCAAGGCCTGATGGGGCCGCTGTTCCGGCGGCTGGGTCAGGTCCTGCGGCACGACGGCTACGGTGTTCACAAGGTCAATTTCAACGGCGGCGATCGGTTGTTCTGGCGGCTGCCCAACGGCATCGACTATCGCGGCAGCCTCGAAGATTGGCCAGCGATGTTGCGCCAGATCATCACCGACCGAGCGATTACCGACGTGCTGCTGTTCGGCGACTGCCGCCCGATCCACATGGCCGCGATTGCGGTCTGTCGCGACATGCACGTTCCCGTCCATGTCTTCGAGGAAGGCTATATCCGGCCCGACTGGGTCACGCTCGAGCTCGGCGGGGTCAACGGCCATTCGACCTTGCCGCGTGATCCGGTCTGGTATCGCGCGCAGGCAGCGCTGCTCCCGCCAGTGCCGCAACACGCGCCCGTCCCGTCGTCCTTCCGGCGCCGCGCGACCGAGGCGCTAATCTACAACACCGCCGACGTGCTGAGCCGGTCGCACTATCCGCATTGGGAAAACCATCGCCCGTGGCATCCACTGGTCGAGGGCATGGGGTGGGTCCGCCGACTGACGCGGCGCAAGGCGGCGGCGCAGCGTGCGCAAGCGGTCCAGGCCGCGATGGCGAAGCGCAACGCACCTTACATGCTGTTCCCGCTGCAGCTCGATTCGGATGCGCAGATCCGGTTGCACTCGTCATTCGCGGGGATTGCCGATGCGCTGCGGATGGTGATCACGTCGTTCGCCAGCCATGCGCCGCCCGAATTGCGGCTGGTGATCAAGGAGCATCCGCTCGACAACGGCGTCCGCGACTGGCGGCTTGAGACCAAGACGCTGGCTGCGCTGCACGGCGTGACCGACCGGATCGACTATCTCGAGGGCGGCGACATCGTGCCGATCTCGCTCGGGTCGCGCGGCATGGTGACGATCAACAGCACCAGCGGCACGCTCGCGCTTGCGCAGGGAATCCCGGTGATCGCGCTTGGCCAGGCGGTCTATGATATCGAGGATATCACCTTCCAGGGGCGTCTCCATGATTTCTGGGCGAACCCCGGAAAGCCGGACACTGCGACGTTCGACGCGTTTCGGCGCGTGCTGATCGAACGCTGTCTCGTTCCGGGCGGGTTCTTCTCCGAAGAAGCGCTGGAAAAGCTGACGAGCGGCATCATCGCGAAGATCGAAGCGGCAAGCCCGTTGCTGCAGGCAGCACCGGCACGGGCCCCGCTGCCGCACTCGACGCAGGCGATCCTGTCCAACTGATGGGGCTGCGCTTTCCGGTCGTCCATTGGTTGGTTGGTCGAGGGAACACGTGGTGGGCTCGCCGGGATTCGAACCCGGGACCTACAGATTAAAAGTCCGTTGCTCTACCGACTGAGCTACGAGCCCACACACGCCGATGCGCGTTAGGAGCGGATCGGCCTTCGGTCAACCTTGTCCAGACGCTTGGTCAGTTGCCGAACCGTCCGCGCCGTCAGCGGATCGCGCCAGCCCGGCACGATCTGCGCGAGCGGACGCAGCACGAAGTCGCGGGTCCGGAAGGCAACGTGCGGCACCGACAGCGACGAGTCGCGCCAGACGCCGCCCGACCACAAAACGATATCGAGATCGATCACACGCGCCGACCAGCGCTGTCCGCGGCGACGCCCGAAGTCGCGCTCGATCGCTTTCAGCCGCGCCAGCATGACGGGGGGCGATTCGACGCTGCGCAACAGCACCGCAGCGTTGGTGAATTGGCGCAACGAAGGCCCGAGCGGTGCCGTTTCGATCAGGCGGGAGACCGCCACCACGCCGGGCAATGCCGCGATCGCCGCACGCACCTCGTCACGCGGATGACCGTGGCGTCCACGACGGTTCGAGCCGATCGCGATCGCATAAGATGGGTAGGTGGTTGAGATCGACACCCAAACACGCCTATCGCCTTTCGATGAACTTCGCACCCAGCCCGATCGCGGACTCCGAGCCGCCACACGATTGTCCGCTCTGTCCGCGCCTCGTCGCCTTCCGCCACGAATTGCGGGAGGAATTCCCGACCTGGTGGAATGCCCCCGTGAACGCGTTCGGCGACCCCGCCGCATGGCTCGGCATCATCGGGCTGGCACCCGGCAAGCATGGGGCCAACCGCACTGGACGGCCGTTTACGGGCGATTTCGCCGGCGTATTGCTGTACGATACGCTCATCAAATACGGGTTCGCGACAGGCACTTTCGAGGCCAAGCCCGACGATACGCTGCAATTGCAGGGCGCGATGATCATCAACGCGGTCAAATGCCTGCCGCCGCAGAACAAACCGACGCCTGAGGAAATCCGTACCTGCCGCACCTTCCTGGAAGGGCAGATCGCCGCGGTTCCCAAGGCACGTGTGTTCGTCGCGCTCGGGCAAATTGCACATCAGTCCGCGGTCAAGGCCCTCGGCGGGCGTCTGCCCAAGTGCAAGTTCGGGCATCTCGCCGAACATCGCATGCCCGATGGCCGTATTCTGATCGATAGCTACCATTGCTCGCGCTACAATCAGAATACCGGCCGCCTGACGACCGAGATGTTCGAAGAAGTGTTCGCACGTGCAGCAGAACTACGTGATTCTCCGGTATCTTAACGTCCGTTCCGCTGAACTAATGGATGAGGGATTTCGCGCAGAGCTTCCGCTATGACAGCGGTGGCTGATGCGTAGTATTGCTGCGGCCGTGAAGCGTAGCGTACCGATACGCGGAGGCGATCGAGACTGCCGGGCGGATCTTCCGCCCTCCCCCCAAGTCCGGTCGCCTCCGCGGGTCATTGCGCTGACCCGCGGGAGTCCCGCTCAGATATCCTGAACCAGCCGCCCGTACAGTTCGGGCCGACGATCCCGGAAGAAGCCGAACGCTGCGCGGTGGCGCTTGACGCGGTCGAGGTCGAACGTCGCGGTGATCACGCCTTCCTCCTCGCGCCCCAGTTCGACGATGATGTCGCCGCGTTCGTCCGCGATGAAGCTGGTGCCGTAGAAGGTCTGGTCATGCTCGGTGCCGACGCGGTTCGCCGCGACGATCGGCACGACGTTGGACACCGCATGGCCCACCATCGCACGCCGCCACAGCCGCGCGGTGTCGAGCGACGTGTCGTGCGGCTCGCTACCGATCGCAGTGGGGTAGAACAGCACGTCCGCCCCCATCAGCATCATCGCGCGCGCGGTCTCGGGATACCATTGGTCCCAGCATACGCCGACGCCGAGCGTCGTCTTTGCGGGACCGGGCCACACCTTGAAGCCGGTATTGCCGGGGCGGAAATAGAATTTCTCCTCATAGCCCGGGCCGTCCGGGATATGACTCTTGCGATAGACGCCCTGCACTTCGCCGTCCGGGCCGATCATCGCGAGGCTGTTGTAATGATGCGGCCCGTCCGCCTCGAAGAAGCTGGTCGGGATCGTCACCTTGAGCGCCTCGGCGAGCGCCTGCATCGCGAGCACCGCCTTGTGCTCGCCGACCGGTTTCGCATTGGAGAACAGTCCCTCGTCCTCGACGCGGCAGAAATATTCGCCCTCGAACAGCTCGGGCGGCAGGATCACCTGCGCCCCCCGGCTCGCGGCTTCGCGCACGAGTTCCGAGACATGCTCGATATTCGCGTCCATATCGTTCGAGAAAGCGAGCTGCAGTGCGGCGACGGTGATTTCGGTCATGCGCCGCCATATCGTGCTTCGTGCGCCAGATTCAAACGGGATATCGCTGATGGAACGCCTGTTCGAGACGATTGCCCAGCGTGTCGCCAACTGGGCGGGGCGACCGATCGCGTTCATTGTCGCGTTCACGGTGGTGCTGCTGTGGGGGCTGACCGGGCCGCTGTTCCACTATTCGGACACGTGGCAGCTCGTCATCAACACCTCGACGACGATCGTCACCTTCCTGATGGTGTTCCTGATCCAGAATGCGCAGAATCGCGACGCCTCGGCGATCCAGGCCAAGCTCGACGAAATCATCCGCGCAACGACCGCCGCGCGCAACGAGTTCATCGGGATCGAGCATATGACACAGGACGAGCTCGAGCGGATCAAACACGTGCTCGAACGCGAATGCGGCGACGACACGACACACCATGCCTCGATCGAGCGGTTGTTGGGGCGGTTGTAGCGCGCCCTCGCTTTGTGTTCCTGCGCAGGCAGGAACCCAGGGTTGCAAGCGGCGCGTTCGTTTGATTGAATCCCCTCAACCCGTTCGGGCTGAGCGAAGTCGAAGCCCGGCTCCGACCACACGCCTTGCTTGGTTTGGCAAGCGGCCCTTCGACTGCGCTCAGGGCGAACGGAAGAGGTCAGTCTACCGCTGCGCTGCCCGCAGCGTGATCCGCGTCAGCTCCGACGGCACGCCCAGCCGCAGCGCGAAGCCCGGCCACAGCCCGGTGCCGTTGTTGACGTACAGCGTCATCCCGTCGACGGCGTAGCGTCCCGAGACGAACCCCGCATTCGCGCGTGCGACGATCCGGTCGAGCCCGACGATCATCCCGCCATGCGTATGCCCCGACAGTTGCAACGCCACGCCCCGCGCCGCCGCCGTGCGTGCCATGCGAGGCTGATGATCGAGTAGGATGATCGGCGCGCCCACCGGTGCCCCTGCCAGCGCCTTGGCAAGATCTGGCGCGGGGTGCCCGGTCGCCCGCGCGGACAGGTCGGTGACGCCGGCGATCACGAGCTGGCCATCGCCGCGCGTCAGCACAGCATGCGCGTTGGGAAGCATCCGCATCCCCAAACCCGCGAGGTGTTGCATCCAACCGTCATATTCAAAGAAATATTCGTGGTTGCCGGGGATCGCCAGAACGCCATCGGTGGCGCGCAGCCGCGCGAGCGGCGCGACATCTGCGCGGCGCATCGCGATCGACCCGTCGATGAAATCACCGGTAATGACGATCAGGTCGGGGTTCAGCGAATTAGTCCGCGTGACGACGGCCTCGGTCCAGCGCGCCGGGAACAGGCGGCTGATATGCAGGTCGGTCAACTGCACCATCGTATAACCATTGAATGCCGCGGGAAGCCCGGGGATGGTAACGTCGACGTCGCGCACCGGCGGCACGCGCGCGGCCTGGGCGCCGCCCACGCCCGCCAGCGCAAGCGCAACCAGTCCCATGCCATACCGCACCCCCGCGGGCACCGCGAACCCGCCCTGCCCGATCAGCAGCGCGGGCAGGCGCAGCAGGTCCGACACGAGCTGGAACACCGCAAGCAACACGATCGCGCCGAACCCGACGTTGAACGCGATGACGATCGCGCGCGGCATTTCGGGCGTAAACACCGACCCGGACGACAGGCGGCTCCACAGATGGAATTGCGACACGCCGAGCAGTACGATCGCCGTGAGGATCTTGGCGGTCACGCTCCACGGCAGCGGCAGCACGAAGCGCAGCAGGACGAACAGCGATGGCAAAGTGAAGATGAGGTGGAAAATGATGCAGATCCTCTAGCGGCTTCCCGTGCGGTCCTGCACCCCGCCACATCGGGGCACCGTTCCACAGCGGTACGCCGCCTCAACTTTGGCCAACGTGATGCGATTATAATGCTCGAAAGGGCGCTGGATAAGGGCGCTTTGGTGCGATCATGGCGATAACGTCTCCCCGCGTGCCGGATTGCGCGAAAACACGCCGGAATCCCCTAAAGGTTTCCCCGCCCCTGCCGTTCTCCCATAGGAACAAGGCGACGGGACCGACCGCATGACGACGACGACCGCCACGACGGGATCGACCACGATCGGCCAGTCGCTGCTCAACTCGCTCAACGCGGGGTCGGGCGTCGATACTGCGAGCCTCGTCGCCTCGCTCACCCAGGCGCAGTTCGCGTCCAAGAACCTTCAGCTCACCAAGCAGGACACCGCCCTCACCGCGCAGATTTCCTCGGTCGCCAAGGTGCAGAGCGGCATCACCAGCTTCGCCACAGCCCTCACCACGCTGGTCAAGGGAGGCAGCCTCCAGACCCAGCCGACCAGCAGCGACACCAGTGTCCTCACCGCCAGCGCCCTCGCGGGTTCCAAACTGTCGGGCCTGTCGGCATTCGTCGAGGTAACCCAGCTCGCCACCGCACAGACGTCGACGAACACGACCAGGTTCGCCAGCCGGTCCGCCGAGGTCGGCACCGGCACGCTGACGCTGACGCTCGGCACCGCACAGGATGCCGCCGTCTCCGGCCTGACCGGCGATACCAAGAGCTTCGCGATCACGATCGACTCCACCAACAACACGCTCGACGGAATCGCCAAGGCGATCAACGCCTCGAACAGCGGGACGACCGCGACGATCGTTACCGATACCGACGGCAAGGCGCGGCTTTCGCTGAAAGGGCCCACCGGTACCGACAAGGCGTTCACGCTCAGCGGCGATACAACCGAACTGGCGCAGCTCAACGTCGGCGGCAGTGCGCCTGCCAGCACGATCACCGGGTCCGCCGCCAACGCAAAGCTGTCGGTCAACGGCACCCCGGTCGAACGGTCGACCAACACGATCTCCGACCTGGTCGACGGGGTGAAGCTCACGCTCACGAGTGTCACCACCGCCGGCAAGCCGGTTGTCCTCGGCAGCGCGACGCCGACCGCCGGTCTGACCCAGGCGGTCAACGATTTCGTCGAGACCTACAACCAGTTGCTCGCCGAACTGAAGACCGAGACCGATGCCACATCGGGCCCGCTGCGCAACGACTTCAGCGCGACCAACCTGCTGCGCTCGCTGCGCGGGATGACGCTGACCACCTTGACCACCGGCGGTGCCGCGGGCGCGCCCAACACGCTCTCCGGCATCGGGGTCAAGACCAACAAGGACGGCACGCTCAGCGTCGACGCGGCGCAGCTCACGGCGGCGCTGACCAGGAACCCCGACGCGGTCGAGGCGATGTTCGCGGATGGCACCGGCGCGACCGGCGGCGGCATTTCCGCCGCGCTCAACGCCATCTCAACCGCCGCGGTCAGCAGGAAGACGGTCGTCAACGGACGCACCGAG